>ERZ827043.120-NODE-120-length-95897-cov-9.636339_pt1 | contig 95897 bp, 98 predicted proteins | sample MGYA00519923_ERZ827043 | MGnify/ENA primary metagenome ERZ827043 (study PRJEB31778, sample SAMEA3449251) | human gut metagenome | biome: human gut; feature: human-associated habitat; material: faeces | place: United Kingdom | collected 2010/2012 ... | reverse complement strand
TGTCCTTTACTGCCTGTGCCATTGCTCTGGCCATCTCCATCACTCTCAGGCACGGGTCAGGCGCCTTCAGGATGCCGCTGGTCGCGCCGGTGCCGTCCGCGCCGAGCCTGATAACGTTATACACATCGTCAGCCGTGGAGACGCCGGAAGCGATCATAACAAGTATCTCCGGGTTTATCGCGCGTATTTTCGATGTGGCCTCGATAACATAGCTGTTGTCCGCCACCTTGCCCGTCCCTATCAGGTCGGTCGGCTCGCACAGAAGGATATCCGGTTCGAGCATGGCTATGGCAAGTCCCTCCTTCACGGAGTCTGCGCAGACAACGGTGGCCATGTCCAGCTCCTTTGCGCGCTTTATGCACGCGGCAAGCTCGCACACGGGCAGCGGGTTCTCCGCATGGTTGAGGAACACCGCGTCGGCTCCCGCCGCCTTGAGGGATTCCGGCAGGACGTGCCCCATACCGCGTCCGGGGTGCAGGGACTCCATATGCTGCGCGGTGACTATCACGTGCTCCGTGTTCTGGCGTATGTAACGCAGATCCGCAAACGGCGCTGTGAAGAGGACTTCAACGCCGGTCTCGGCCGCGGCCTGATCCGCCGCCTTTGCAAGCTTCAGGCTCTCCTCGCCGTAGAGATACGACTTGGGATTAACTACAAGAAAAGGTACTCTTACTTTTTTCATCGTCTTTCACCATCACGCGTTGTATTTGCGTGTATCAAACACATCGTAGTAGTGCTCAAGGCACTCCATCATGCCATCCTTCATTGCCTGGCGGATCGCGTAATAGTCATTGCCGCCGCGCTCCTGCACCTTCTTATAGGCGCTGAGGACAAAGTCGGTATAGATATTGATCTTGCTGATGCCGCCGGTCGCGCACCTGTGCAGGTTCTCATCGCCGGAGGAGGAACCGCCGTGGAGCACCAGCGGAGTCTCGATAGCGGCGCGCAGCTCCGCAAGACGCTGGAAGTCGATATTGGGCGTGCCCTTATACGCGCCGTGCGCCGTACCGATAGAGACGGCGAGCGAGTCGACCTCCGTAAGCTCGCAGAACTTCTTGGCTTCCCCGACCGTTGTATAGATATTGTTGCTGGTATTGCGGTCGCTGTACTCGGAGCCTTCGCCGACATGGCCTATCTCCGCCTCGACGACAACGCCGCGCAGGTGTGCATAGTCCACGATCTCCTTCGTACGGCGGACGTTCTCCTCAAAGCTCTCCGCAGAAGCATCTATCATGACGGAGCTGAAGCCGGAGTCGATGGCTTTGAAAATAAAGTCCTTGTCCGTGCCGTGATCCAGATGGAGCACAACGGGCACCTTTGCGCTTTCGGCGTAGTATTTGCCGATCGCGATCGCCTCATCGAATGACAGGAACTGCTGATGCACCTGCGCGAAGGCGAGAACGAGGGGAAGCCCCAGCTTCTCGGCGACAGCAATATGCGCCGACGCGGAAAGCTGATCAACAAAATTTGCCGCGGGGAAAGCAAAATTCTTTTCGCGCGCAGCTCTATACAATTCCTTAGATGATACCAACATTTCTTTTTCTCCTTAAAAATGTATTGCTCAAGTGGCTTTGCAGAGTGCGCCGGACGCTCCCTGCCGTATTATATATGTAACTGTCCTCACGGCCGCCCGCGCGCTCAGGCGCGTTCGGGCACCGCAGGATAAAACATATTCCGTTTTTATGTCTGCCGTCAGCTCAGGTCTTATTGCAGTAAAGCGCGCTGCACGGCATGTCGTAGTATTTTTTAAGTTCATCCGGCAGCAGCATCATGGATATCGCGATATCCGCGTTTGCCGCTCCGACTGGCACGGGGTTTATCAGTGCGTCATGCACGGCTATCCCCCGCTCTGTGAGGCTGCGGTACAGCTGGTAATTCACCCTGCCGAGCTCCGACAGACTGACTCCGCCCGCCCCGCTTATATAGGTACACACGGTGTCCCCCGTGCGTGCGCGCGAGGCCTGCCGCAGCTGGAAGGCTATCTTTTCCATAGTCCCTTCGCCGAAAAGCGTGCCGACGTCGTCTCTCCCCCGTCCTCCGGACGTGAGGGCAACTCTGACGCTTATGCTCTTCACGAGGTTCCTTGCTTTTCTGACAGTGTAGTAGGTCTCTTTCAGGGTCATGCCGCTCGCCGCGGCCGCCCCCGCTATTTTTACGCAGTGGAAATAGCCCGCGTTCATCTGCTCCGTGCCGCCGGGTGCAATGCAGTCCTCAACATATACCACTTCATTGTTGAAACCGCTCTCCTCCAGCAGGCCGCCGGCCGCCATGACAACGCTCTTTTCCTCTTCGCTGCTGCCGCAGATGAGCAGCACGCCCCTGTCGCCGTAGTTTACGGAGATCGCCGTGCGCATGACCGCGTAGGGGTCGAGCTCCGGCTCTATCATGATCGCGTCCGCGAGGTTTTCGCCGAGCATGAACCCCAGCGCCGCTTCATATCCGACGCGACCGCATATGACTACGCTGACCTTATCGCGCTTGCAGGGTTCCGCGTGTACGCTCTGCGTACCTACGGTAAGCTTCCCGGCATTCCCGGCCGAAAGCCTGATGCCCTCCAGTGCCTTGCTGCGTTCATTCATGTTCATGCCGGTCATTGGTCATTTCCTCCTGTTCGGTGAAATCGATATGATTCGCGCTGCCGCGAATTTCAGGTTATTGACAATATTAATTATTTATGCTTATATTATTTTGTTATTCAAATCGTGCAGGTTTTTGCATCGGTGTCAATATTCCGCTAAAATTTTTGTTGAATTTCTCTTCCATATCTTTTATAATGTAAACATGGTATACATTTGAAATCTTATCTGGGAGGAAAATATGTCAATATCAGCCGATCAACGTTATTATCTTAAACGTAAAGCTCTGTATTATTTCTATGAAAAGAACTATTCAAACACCGACATTGCCAAGATGCTCGGCATCTCCAGAGTGACGCTCAACCGTCTGCTTGCCGAAGCGAAGGACGAGGGCATGGTCAAGATCGAGATCATCGACACGCGGAACATCAATCACATCCTCGAGCTTGAGGACAGGATCAAAAGCCGCTACAATATGGAATATGTCAAGATCGTCGATACCGACACCGCCGTCCCCGACGCGCTCATCTCAAAGCTCGCCCTTGAGGGGGCGCGATACCTTGAGCGCATGCTGCGCAGCGGCATCAAGATCGGCCTTGGCTGGGGCAGGACGCTCAGCACGCTTATAAATGACCTCACACCAAACGCCGGCATAACCGGTATAGAGGTATACACGCTGATGGGCGGCGCGTGCAGTGAAGCGAACTTCCAGCCGAACCTGCTTGCGCAGTCGCTGCTGAATTATTACAGCGGCAGCTCATACATAATAAACGCGCCCTTTGTGTGCCATTCAGAGCTGCTGTGCGCCGAGATAAAGAAGGAGCCTTCCATCGCAAATATACTCAACGCAACTGATCGGCTTGACATTGCGCTTGTCGGCATAGGCCGCTTACCTACCCGCGAGCATCTCAAAAAGAGCTACTGGAATTTACCCGACGACGTTATAGACGAGATACTTGACGCCGGTGCCGTCGGCGATATATGCGGCAACTTCATTGATATAAACGGCAATGTCTGCAAAACCAGCGTGTCAAAGCGCATCGTCTCCGTCGACATCGACAGGCTGCGCAAACGCAGGCATGTCATGGCCGTTGCCGGCGGTGAAGCAAAGCCGCTCTCGATCCGCGGCGCGCTTAAAGGCGGCTTTATCGATATTCTGGTGACGGATTATAAAACCGCCCTTGCGGTAATTGAGGAATAAAGATCAGTTCTTTTTATACAGACACCCGAAACCGGGTGTCTGTATTTACTTTTGCTTATGCCAGCCGGTTCACCAGCTCCGCCTGAAGCCTGAAGCTCTCCTTGAGCGCAGGATACAGCGCCTTATACCGTGCATAGCATTCGTCGTATATCGCGGCGTTATGCATATCGGGCTCGATGGTACGCGTGACCTTCAGCCATGCGTCGCAGCCCTCTTCGACCGTTGCGAAGTGTCCAGCGCCGACTGCCGCCAGTATCGCAGCTCCCGCTGCCGGGCCTTCCTCAACATTCATCGTCACGACCTGGGACTTGTATATATCCGCCTGCATCTGGAGCCACAGCTCGCTCTTCGCGCCGCCGCCGTTTGCGCGGATTTCGGTCACGGAGTGACCCATTTCCCTGCATATTTCTACGGAATCGCGCATGGCAAAGGTTATGCCCTCCATCACGCTTCTGGCGATCTCGTTTATGCCGTGGCGGTATGACAGCCCGAAAAGGACTCCGCGCGCGTTCTCGTCGGATATCGGGGTCTTCTCCCCGTTGAGGTACGGCAGGAAGGTCAGACCCTCGCAGCCAGGCTGCGCCTGAACGGCGAGAGAGGTCATATAGTCGTAAATGTCCGTGCCGTTCTTTACGCAGGCTTCCTTCTGCATCGGGAATATCGTATCCCTCAGCCACTTGAACGCGCCGCCCGCGCTGAGCACCAGTCCGAGGAAGCACCACTTATTCTCCACGGAGTGCGCCATGGACATTATCGCGCGGTTCTGCGCATCGATGAGCGGGGAGGACGTGCAGCCGAACACGACGCCGCTCGTGCCTATGGTCGAGCCGAGCACGCCGGGGCGCACTATGCCCGTCCCGACGCCGCCCGCCGGCTGGTCTCCCGCACCGGCAGCGACCGGAACGCCGGGAGCTATCCCCAACTCTTCCGCGACGCCGCGGCTGAGCCTGCCGACGACCTCGTAGGATTCCGCAAGCGTATCCGGCACAAGGCTGCGGTCGATACCCAGCCTGTCAAAGACGGGGTAAGACCATTTACGCGCGCCGACGTCCAGCATGAAGGAAAGCGACGCATCGCTGACCTCGGTCGCGACCTCGCCGGTCATGCACAGGCGGAGATAGTCCTTGACGAACATCACCTTATATGCGCGCTCATAATCCTCCGGTCTGTTCTCCCTTATCCAGAGGAGCTTCGGCGCCCAGAAGCTGTTGAGGCAGTGGTTGCTCGTCAGGCGCAGCGCATCATCATCCGCAATGAGTCCGCAAATCTCATCGACCTGCGCGCTGGAGCGCTGGTCGAGCCAGATGATGCAGTTGCCTATTGGTTCAAGGTTCCGGTCGACGAGCAGGCAGCCCTGCATCTGACCGGAAAAGCCAATGCCGCCGACCTCGATCTCTGCACCGACGCTGCCTATGGCCATCTTCACGGCCGCGCTGCATGCGTGCCACAGCTCGCGCGGATCCTGCTCGACCCAGCCCGGACGCGGCGTGATAACGTCGCACTCATGATAGCCGGTGCCGCACACCCTGCCAAGGGCGTCGAAAACAACGACCTTAATGCCGCTCGTTCCGGCATCTATTCCGATAAAACATTTCATAACCGATCCGCCCTGTCTCAGGTCTTGTACTTTTCGCGCAGTGCCATCGCGTCGGAGTAACCGAGGATATCCTGATACACCTGCTGCTTTTCAAAGATGCCTCTCTGATACATGCTCTTTGTATTGCCGGTCGCCTTGTATTCCTTATAGAACTCGTTCATCGTGTAGGCCTCGTGCAGTATGCTTGCGAGGGGATGGATAACGAACTTGTAGCCCATCTCTTCAAGCTCCTGATCGCTGAATATACGGCCCTCTTCAAATTCGCACACGTCGTAAAGGACGATGGGCTTATCATCCCTGTACGGGGACTTGTAATTCACAAGCTCTCTTGCGACTCTTTCAACATCCTTGCGCTTGGTGAAATTCTCAGGCATGAGCATATCCGCACCGACGTCCCAGAACTTCTTGCAGCGGTCGATGGCCTCATCGATGCCGAGCGTGTTGAAGCAGTCGGTACGCGCGATTATCATGAAGTTCGGGTCTCTGCGCGCTTCGAGCGCCGCCTTTATCTTTGCGCATATCTCCTCGACGGGCACGACCTGTACCCCGCCCATGGAGCCGCACTTCTTCGGCATGACCTGATCTTCAAAGTGGATACCGCTGACGCCTGCCGCCTCGTATTCTCTTACCGTGCGCACGACGCTGCTCACATCGCCGTAGCCGGTGTCTGCGTCACACACCAGCGGAATATCGAGTACCTCGGCAAGATAGCGGGCGCGCGTTATCATTTCCGTCGCGGTGCCGAGACCGATATCGGGAATGCCGAGATAGCTTGCCATAGTGCCGTTGCCGCCCATGTAGCATACCTGGAAGCCGTTCTGCTGTACCAGTCTTGCGGTCAGACCGTCGTGGCAGCCGGGAGCGACCACGATGCCGGGCTGGCTTATAAGCTCACGGAGCCTTGCATTCTTTTTTACATCCATGTTATTACCTCTTTATTTATCTGCCGTTGTAGGCATATTCAAGGATAGGCTTAATGTAATTGTAGGTATCGATCGCGCCCTGCTTATAATCGCAGAAGCCCGCGTCCACCTCGAAGGCGATCCACTTGTCATAGCCCATTGCCTCAAGGATACAAATCACTTCCTTGAAGTCTATAATGCCCGTGCCGGGAACTCCGCCGTTGCTGTCTCTGAAATGGACATGGCCGCACAGCTCGCCGCTGCGCACGAAAGCCGCGCCTATCTGATAGTCTTCGAGGAAGGAGTGGTAGATGTCCATAAGGAGCATGACCTTGTGGCTGACGTCGCGGTTCATCTCCTGCACGTATGCCATCGTCTCCCGCGTGGTGTGGTTGTAGTTCATGTCATAGCGGTTGATGGGCTCATAGTCGAAGTTTATGCCGTACTGTGCGCAGTATTCGGTGCATTCCTTAACGCACTCGGCGATGTACTGCTTGCCCTGCTCGATGGATTCGCCCTCAGGGATCCAGCCCTGAACACGGCCGAAAAGCACATCGCAGTGGAAGTAGCCCGCAAGGTCGATCATTTCCTTCATAAGGCTGACCGCGCGCTCGCGCTCGGCCTTATCGGGATTTGAGAAGCGCGCGCCGCGCCTGTCATACAGGCCGCCGGAGCGAAGGCCGGAGAGCTTGAGGCCGTATTTGTCAAGTATCGTCTTTATCCCCTCTTTATCGAGCGTTGCCGGGGAGCAGACGGAGGGTTCAAGTCCGTCATAGCCGATCTCGCTGACAGTCTTTGCGGCGTATTCAAATTCCTCGAGCGACATATCGTCGAGCATACCGAGGCCGTAAGCTAATTTCATCATAGAGAAAACTCCTTTTTGTCGTAATTTGTCGTACTTATCGGATAAGGATGCAGTGCATATACACTGCATCCTTACCGTTTAGGCGACGCTTACTTGACCATGCTGTTGATCAGTTCGAGCATCTCAGGCAGAAGATCGGTGTATCCGTTCTGCTCTGCGTTATTCTGATAGTAGTCTGCGAAGATGTCGAGGAACTCTGCGGGGTTCTCGGTGTAGGTGACGTTTGCACCGGCCTCTTCATAGATAGCGGGCCAGCTTGCATCCTCTTCCTTGACTCTTTCATTGAGAGCGGTGTAAGCCTTCTCCCACTCGCTGAAGAGTGCATCCTGGTACTCCTGGGGCAGACCTGCGAGGACGTCGTTATTGATGACGATGCCGACGGAGGAGAACATGTGGTTTGAGATCCAGACGGAAGCGTTGGCCATGGAGTCGAAGCCGTAGCTGTGGATGGAGGACTTGATGGTATCGACGCCGTCAACAACGCCGGACTGCATTGCGGTGTAAGCCTCGGTCCAGGTGATGACAACAGGGGTGAAGCCCATCAGGGAGAAAGTATCCTGATAGATCTGGGTCTCAGGGCTGCGGAGCTTGACGCCCTTGCAGTCAGCTGCGCTGGAGCAGGGAGTGTTGGTGACGATGGAGCGGAAGCCCTGATAGCACCAGCCAAGAGCGGTCATGTTCATGGCGTCGGACAGCTGAGCGTCGAGCTTGTCGATGATGTCGCTGTTGTAGAAGAGCTCGTCTGCAATGTCAAAATTGGTGATGAGCCAGGGGAGGTTGATCATGTTGTATGCGGGAACGTAGGTGGGGAGCATGGAGGTGTCGGCGTAGCACATATCGAGGGAACCGGTCATGACGGATTCGAGGTTCTCGGGCTGAGTGCCCATTGCGCCTGCGGGGTAGGTCGTGATGACGACGCCGCCGTTGGTGGCTTCCTTGACGCCGGCTGCAAAGGCTTCAAACGCCTCGCTGACCTCATGGTCGGTAGCCAGAGTGTACGCGAACTTCAGTTCATAGGTCTTGTCGGGTGCGGCTGCCGCAGCGTCGGCTGCAGGAGCGGCGTCGGTCTTGGTGCTGTCGGCTGCGGGAGAGTCATTGGAATTGGAGCCGCAGGCGCACAGCGCAAACACCATTGCCAGAGTGAGTACCAGAGCAATAATGCGTTTCATTTTGTTTCTCCTTTTTCTTTTTTTGATGAATAATGTTGAATAAACCCTTGCAGGTCTGATTCCGATGATTAAGCCATCAGGCTGGGCAGCCATGTGCAGACCTGAGGAACAAAGATGACCATCAGGACGCCGATGGAGAAGATGATGATAAACGGCCAGATGTTGCTGATGATGCGCTTGAGGTCGGTATGCGTGACGCTGGATACGACATACATAACGATGCCGACAGGGGGCGAGATGCCGCCGAGAACCAGCGATATGATGCAGACCGTCGCGAAGTGGATCGGGTCGAAGCCGTATACCGAGATAAGCGGAGCGAAGAACGGGACGAGCATGAGCAGTATCGCAGTGGACTCGATGAACATGCCCGCGATGAAGATGATCACGAATATGAGCAGGAGGATGATATGTCCGTTGTTCGTGACGCTGCCCATGAAGTTTCCGACGACGGTGCCCATATCATAATAGGTAAGGACATAGGCCAGCAGGGACGCGAAGGAAATGATGATCATCGGCTGTGCCGCGCCCGCGACGGATTCCTCTATGCTCTTCCAGAGCTTCTTGATGTTGAGCTGCTTTGAAATGAAGCCGTAGCATATGCCGTAGATGATGGCCAGTATGCCGGATTCAGTAGCGGTGCAGATGCCGAGTACGATGCCGCCGATAATGATGAGCGGCATTACCAGTGCGCCGAAGGAGCGCAGGAAGCTCTTGCCGACGGCCTTCCAGCCTGCGAAGGTGCCCCTTCCGAGGCCGCGCTTCTTTGCGTAGATATAGCAGTAGATTATCATCATGACGCCGAGCATTATTCCGGGCAGCAGACCTGCCATGAACAGCTTGCCGACGGAGATGGAGACGACGCCGGAATAGACTATCATGATTATGCTCGGCGGAATGATGGGGCCGAGAGAACCGGCGGAGGAAATGAGAGCCCCGGCGAAGCCTCTGTCATAGCCGTTCTTTTCGAGCTGGGGAACCATGATGGTGCTGATCGCGGCAGCGTCCGCGACGGAGGAGCCGGACACACCGGCCATGAGCATACCCGTCAGGACGACTGCGTGAGCCAGACCGCCGGTGATGTGGCCGACAAGGTTTTCAAAAAACTCAATGATCTTATCGGTTATGCCGGTGGAGTTCATAAGAGAACCGGCCATCATGAAAAGCGGGATCGCGATAAATGATATGGAGTCGACAGCTGTGTATATCTTCTGCGCGACTATGGTAGCCGGAAGCGAGGGGTTGAGGACTATCGCCGCCCCTGCGGACAGCGCCATGCAGAACGCTATCGGCATGCCGAGCACGAGGAAGACAAGGAAAACTACCATTACAAGTATAAGCATCAGTTCTTCCTCCCATCCTTGCGGATCGCAATGATCCTTCTGACAATGACCTCGATGCCGAAGATGCAGACGATCGCCGCGCCTACGGGCTCCGCCGCATAAATGGTGTTGTACGGAAGCTTGAGGTCAGCAAACTTCAGCTTGCTCAGGCTGTCGCAGAGCTTCACGGCGTTGATCCCCCAATAGGCGGAGAAAGCGACGATACCGGCATCGCAGATAAGCGCAAAGATATCTGAGACCACCGCGGGCAGAGCCTTCGCCAGCAGGTCGAAGCCGATGTTCCCAGAGTTTCTGACGAGCACGCCGGCATAGAGCATGATCATCCAGATAAACAGTGCGCGCGATGCGTGCTCAGACCAGGGTATCGCGTGTCCGAACAGGTAGCGGCTGAACACCTGTGCGGCCATCAGGATCATGATGCCTATAAAGAGGATCGCACAGATGAGTTTGATCACTTTTTCAAAGCGATCAAGGATTTTTGTCATTTTGCCTCTTTCTTTCTCTTGTGTTTATTTGCTGAGGCTGCCGGAATAACCGGTCGAGCCCTTGGAGCCCGTGGGCGGGACAAAGTAAGGATATGCATTGCACTTTATGATATCCCAGGCCTTGTCGCATTCCTTTACGATCTCGGGATCAAGCACGCCCTTCTCCACTGCCGCGATGTTCTGCTCAAGCTGAGAGAGCTTTGAAAAGCCCATCATCACGGAATCGACAAAGTCGTTCGACAGGCACCATCTGGTCGCCAGCTCCACGAGGGACATCCCGGCTTCCTCAGCGACGCCCTTGAGGATATCTATTGCGTCGAAGTTCTTGTCGTTCCAGTAGCGATCCTGATACATCTTGGAGTTGAAGCGGCTCCCCTCGGCGATGTGATCTCTCGTGTGCTTGCCGGTCAGCAGGCCGCCGGCCAGCGGATTATAGATAACAAAGCCGGTCTGATACTTTCTCAGGAAATACGCGAACTCGTCATCGGCGCCGCGGGTCAGCAGATTATAAACGTTCTGCGCGACCTTCGGGACTACAAAGCCGTTGGTCTTGGCAGTCCACATCATGTCGCAGGCTTCCCATGCGGAGTAATTGGAGAAGCCGACATAGCGCACCTTTCCGCTTCTGACAAGGCAGCTCATCGTATCGAGCGATTCTTCAAGCGGAGTGTTCCTGTCGGGATGGTGCAGGTAGTAGATATCTATGTAGTCCGTGCGCAGGGCGCGCAGCGAGTTCTCCACCGCGTTCATTATATTGATGCGGGAAGCGCCGCGCTCGTTCACGCCGTCGCCGGTCGGCAGGTCGACCTTTGTGCCGATGATGAGCTTGTCACGGTTGCCGCGTTCTTCGAGCCAGCGGCCTATGACGCGTTCGCTCTCGCCCCCGGCATACTGGTTTCCGGTGTCGATCATGTTGATGCCGTGATCCACTGCCGCGTCAAGCACGGTGCAGGAGCCTGCGTAATCAAGCTGATCGCCGAAGGTGGTCGAACCGAGCGACACTCTGGATATCATTGCGCCCGTTCCCGTAAGGTATTTATACTGCATGACATTCGCCCCTTTTGCTTTAGATTTACATTTGTAAATCAGTTTTAATCACGTAAACTTTACACTGCAATAATAACATAATTGCCGCCGATGTCAATCGAATTTTGGCTTCCCGCCGCATTTTTGGTCAGACTGCCATTTTGCAGGTTTACATTTTGTACATAATGTCTAACTGTAAACTCTCGTGTTCTTATAAAGAACATGGCAGCTATTCGCTCTTGACAAAGAAGCACATCAATATGCAGAGAAACAGCACGTTGCGAAGGTCGTGCTGTAAATGGTATTACGCACGCAAAGCTGACGATTGAACATAACCAGGGTGTATCCACAGAAGCTAGATATGAGATCAAACAAATTGACACACCTTAGTGTAGGTTCTCGGTTGACTTTGCATTTTTATCTCTACCACAGCAGTAATTTTACGAATCTCTCTGCGACAGATAGTTAATTTCTCGTAAGTAATTTCTGATGATACACAATTATTATCATGCGTTGTATACTCTGCTTCCCGTGCCGGTACACCTATGGGCCACACAGCTATGTAGGCAGTCAAAGGTTAAATCAAGGCTGAACTGTTCAAGAACGTCCACGCGGCCGGTGAGCGTTCTGCCAAGGAGGAGAAAATCGGCTATGGTCTATGTATTGCAGCTAAGCATAAACAACAAGCGCGGAGCTCGAAGTGGAGCAAGCAAAGGAACATGGCATGTGATATAAACGGACGACTATTACAAGCCGTCCGTTTGTTCTTCATTGTATGACACCAACGGAATTTCATTATGCCTATGCGGCACAAGAAATTTTTTCCCCCCCTGCTACGCAGCTGGGTGGGAACATAACCGAATATTTTTTCTTTTTATCTGTCTATTTGACAGGGAGCGGTACAAAATGACGCTTGCAGCTTTTTTGTTCTTTATATTGGAAGCTGTTCTGATTTTTCTTTGCTACTTCTTCCCCGACTTAAATGAGCTTCGCTGGGCTTCAGGCCGGGTTTTAATTTCGGCGCAAAAGCACGAATATATATGACACCTTACACGTCGCTCAAGAAAGAAGAGACTCTCTTATTTTAAGTAAATCATATGTATAGCTTTATAATCTCTTTTTAACTCTGTTTTCTTACTCCCAAGCAACAAACTCTCTTCACAACAACCCTGACACAGTTGACATGGCAGCAACACATAACGCTCAAATCCCCACCGGCAATGCCCGGTGGGGATTTGAGCTGCTTACACTATTATGCTTGCTATGTACTTGATCTCCTGCGTGTGCGCTAATGCAGTCCTGTCGCTCCGCGTGAATCTCATAGTTCGCATGGGGCAGTTGTTCTTGACCATCTGGCCGCCGACGGAACCGGCCTGACGGCTGGTGAGCTCGCCGTTGTAACCGTTCTTGAGGTTGACGCCGACTTCGGCAGCGGCTTCCATCTTGAACTTATCCATTGCCTCACGGGCTGCGGGGTTGACAAGATGATTACTGGTATTGGTAGACATAGTTTGCATCTCCTTTTTGATGTTTTGGGTTCGTTGCCCGTGCTTATCTTCTGCACTCAGGTTTTCTATATTCATAAAAAGAAGATGCAATTTTTTCATATTCGTGAAGGAACTGCCGCTTTCTCATATACTCGCTTTGAGCGCACCTTATTTTTCTTCAGCCACAAATTCAAACAAGTCCTCAACCGTCACATTGAACACCTTTGCAATATCCATCGCCAGCTTAAGTGACGGATTGTACCTGCCGTTCTCAAGGTGAACGATCGTTTCTCTTCTCGCTCCGACAAGTTCGGCAAGCTCGCTTTGCTTATACCCTGCCCTCTCGCGATATTCTTTGATTTTTGTTACGAGCGCCATTTTAAATTCCCTTTGCATCCATGTAGCAGAATAGAGCCGTTCTGAAAATGGCTGTCAGCACCAGTACACCCATCAGCATATATCCTATTATTTCCGGGGATATTGTGAACCTCAGAATGGCGGACAAGAACGCAATGCAGACAATCAATACCATGGTGATTTTATAGCAGATAGAATCGCACCTTTTCAGATTTGCAGCTGCCATTTCGTCCACAGTCTCTTTCTTGTATTTCCTTTCGCGCACAGCTAAAAGGCAGAAAAACATTAAAGCAAATATCGCAACGCACTGCTGGATAGAACTGAAATAATTCTCCCAGCCATCCCTGGCCCAGCACCAGTAATATACCGCAATGCAAATTGCCAGCACGATACGTGCTCCAAGCAGTTCTCCTAATGTTACTTTCTTATTCATGTGTTTGCCCTCTATGTTACATATTTCGCACTTGTGATGTTATAAATATATCACTTGCATTTATGAATGTCAATAGAAAAAGTGAAATATTTTTAACTTCATTGCTCAACCACTGGAATGTAACATGCACTCAACTGCCCGCCGGTATCCCTGATGCAGTACAGATACGCGCCCTCGGCATTATTGCATCTGTCGTCGATGATGTAGCCCAAGCGGTAGCTGACCGTTTTGCCGGGCTCAATGTGCACGTATGCGTATTGCCCCGCTATCGGGTCGTCCCCAGAGTACGCAGCACTGTTTGCGCAGATATCCCTCATGGACACGTCACCGTTCTTGAGCACGAAAATACCATTGGCGAAATTATTTGTTCCATCGTTTGAAAGTCCGCCGTTGCCCGTCACGTCTCCTACGTGCGGATTCTTCACCATGAGGCTGACCGTCGCTAGCCTTGCTCCTCCGATAAGCTCCCCCGTCTGCGCGTCGATATAGTCAGGGAACGGATAGTCGCCCCCGCCTATGTACGCGGACGATTCATGGAACTGCTCAAGCGTCCAGCCCGCGGAGTAGATGTTATCACTGATGCTTATCCCTGTCACGGTGCATTCAAGTCCGCTCCCATAGACCGTCACTGTCGTCCCGATCTCAGTCAGTCCCGCCGCGATCTCGCGGTCGTATTCCATCTGCTGCTCCGTCCGGCTTTCAGGCTGCGCAGTCTCCCCTATCGCTACGCTCAGATCGACCGTACTGCACTTTCCGAGCGCGGCAAAATCTATGGTGTCCGCAAAGCGTTCCAGCGTCGCTTCCGTGAGTTCTCTGCCGAGAACATGCTCCTCCGGAACATCGCCGTCATAGCTTGTCTCATTATCGAAGCGCGTCAGCTCCGCCGTGACAAAGGCGTCCTCACCGTTATAAAGCACCGCGCCGTTATATTCATCCATGATGATCGTGACCTCGGTGCCGAGCGCGGTCGTGTAGCTCTGTTCCGTGACAGCGCCTGCGTCAAAATGCGCATAGCCCTGGCCGAAATATCCCTTCATGCTGCGCCGGACGGTGCAGTCAAGCCCCTTTTCCGTATCGTACCACATTCCTTGCAGTACGAAGCTTCCGTCACCATAGCATATAAAGCCCACGTTCTCGTTGTCAAAATCGCTGCCGCGAATAAAGCCGTCAATGCCGATGGCCGTATACAACTCTCCTATATCCGCACTGCCTTCTTCATACACACCGTCGCGCGTTTTGAGCCCGTACTTGCCGCACAGCTCAAATATCTTGTCCTTCAGCCGCTGCGTGTAGCAGAAGTATATGCGGCTGTGCTCGCGCATCCATTCGTCCTGCTCCTGCGGCACGGCGTCCCCATAGTAACCGTTTGCCGTGTAATCTTCGTAGAAAGCCATAAACTCCTGATAAGCCTGAAACTCTGCCGAGCTTTCGAGCCCCTGTATCGAGAGATATACCGTCTCCTCCGTCTGACGCAGCAGCGCATCCTTGATGCCGAACCAGTTTCCCGCATAAGCCGCCGCGCCGAAGGCAAGCAGCAACGATACTATCACCGCCGCGGCCAGAAGCGCTCTGACCGGCCTGTGCCTGCGCGCTCTGCGTGCCCTGACCGGTATCGCCTCCAGCGCCGTGTTGATATATTCCCCGCTTACATATCCAAGCCCTAACAAAAGCTTCATATTCCCGTTCAAAGTACCGCCCCCTTTTCCTCAAGATAACTTCTCAGGCTTTTTCTCATACGCGCAAATTTCTGGCTCAGCGCGTTTGCGCTCACTCCCCGTTTCGCCGCGATATCCGCCACGCTCTCGCCGCCCCAATAGCGGCGCATGAAATCCGCACAGTCCTGCCGCGGCAAGCTGCCGAGCCATCCGTTAAGAACGCGGCCAAGCTCCCGCGCGTCCGTAATCTCCTCAAGTCCGCGCGGAGATGATACGCACTCCTCAAGCTCGCTGAGCAGCACCGTCACCGTGCTGCCGCGCCCATGCGTGCGTTCTCTGCGCCAGCGGTCTATGGAAAGGTTCCGCGTAATGCCCGCAAGCCAAGCGCGCAGCCGCCCCGGGCGCTCAGGCGGCATAGCGTTCCATGCACGGGCGTATGTATCGCTGACGCACTCCTCCGCGTCCTCGCGCACTCCGAGAATGTTCATCGACACCGCGCGGCAGTACGCCCCGTATTTGCTGTCCGTCTCCTCTATCGCTTTCTCGTCCCGCTGCCAATACAGGTCTATTATCTTTGAATCGTCCATAGCTGTCCTCCTTCGTCTTTACGGTGCTTTCACCCATAAAGACGCGGTTTCCCGGATAATATGACAGTATTTTCTGAGCCTTTATAGAAGAACCTCGCGGATGTTGTTCCGCGAGGTTCTTCTATAAAATATTTCATCCGACAGTATGGTTCGTGCCGATATGCACATATACCCTGCCGGGGTTTGACCCATATGCTCCAAGCTCAATGAACATTGGTACACCGCTTTGGTCGCCGTCAAAATATACTGTGAGATATGGCGCGTCCCCCAGTTCGGACACGAGCATATCCCCGGACGGCACAGCAGTGTCGTATCCGTAGTTTCCGTCCTTTGTGCCGCTGAGCGTGTAGCCGGTGAAGCCCCAGTATTCCTCCAGCAGTGTGCATAATTCGTCGACCGTCAGATCTGCCGGAACAATGTCGTCATAGTTTGCGTAGATATATGTCTTCTCATTCTTCTCACCGTTCCACCATTCCGATTCTCCTACCGGCACATCGTTTTCGTCGGCTTTTGCCTCCACGGACAGCCGTGTTATTTTGCCCGTCTCCATGTCGATTGAAAGGTGGAAGTAATACTTCCCGTCGCCGCCCTGTGCCGCAACTGCGTAGCTGCGCTTGAACAACCGCCCGAAATAATAGTCCGAGCCTTTCTGCTCCGGCAGTTCAATTATCCGCTCAGCCTTTCCGTCGATCTGCACCTCCTGTGAGAGTATGCCCATGTCCTTCATTTTCTGTATTTCCCGCTGTGCTGTCTTCCATGCCTGCTCCGGGCTGTTTACGTAAAGGCCGGCAGCGTATGCGCTGCCTGTGAGCAGTACAAATATTATCGCCGCTATAAGCGCGACTCTTGCCGCGAGGCGCGCCGCTCCCGCCCGCTTTGGTTTTCTGTTTGCATCTGTCATTTTTAAGACCTCCGTAACCGTATCCGCGGAGGCTTGAACAGGCGCAAATGCGCGTTCAAAGCGTTCTCTGTCAGTCATGTTCCACCTCCGTCAATATCGTCTTCAGCCTTGCCCTTGCTCGCCGCAGTCTCGTGCTCACCGTGTTCACCGGCGCACCGAGTATGTCCGCGATCTCCGCCGTTGAATAGCCTATGTAGTAGTACAGGAATATGACGCTGCGGTACTTCTGCTCAAGCCCCATCACGGCTCTGAACAGTTCGCGGTCGTTGTCGTCCTCAAAGCTCAGCGCTGCGGCATAGTCGTCGATGTTCTCAAGCCTGCGCCACGGAGAACGGAACTGCTTCCTGCACTGGTTTATCGTGACGCGGATGAGCCAGTTGCGGATATGCTCCTCCGATTCAAACACCGTGTTCACGCTGTATAGCTTCATGAACACCTCCTGCGTCACGTCGTCCGCGTCCTCGCGGCTCTTCAGATAACTGAACGCCACGCGGAACACGGTGTCTATGTATTTTTCCGCGAGATAGGCAAAGCGCTCATGTGTCAGCATTGTGTCTCTCCTTTTGGCTGCTGCGGAGTCCTCGCGTCCAGTCGCTCCGCACCTGCCCGAAAAGCTTTTCACTTATAATATCCATGACGCAGTCAAAATCTTTCACCTGTTCCGGAAAATTTTTCTAAAAATGCCACCCGGCCTTAGGTCGGATGGCATGATATAAAACTATTCTCCGAGCGTGGCGATTTCCGCCTCCCGCTCTCTCTTGAGCTCGAGGTCCGGGAAAATGTTATCTGGGGAGTCGTACACGTAATTTGAAACGTATATGAAGCCGTTCTTCGTCTCCTCAACGGTAAGCTCGTGCGTGAACGCACAGTCCGTGCCGTACCACGGATAGACCGCGTCGATCTTCATCGTCAGTGTCCCGTCACTGTTGTACCAGTAGTCGGTTATCTCCGGTTCAGGCAGATGCACCGTTGCCAAGGTGTAAAGGCCGGGCTGCGCGCCGAGGATGAAGTACCCGCCGTAGCTGCTGCTGTTGTCCGCCATGGCGCGTATCGTCTCGTCCTTTATATTGAAGAAGTGACCGATCACCCGCTCGAACTGCTCATAAGGCACTATATGCATGTTCGTGTCCCTGACCGTCGCATAGCCTGTCAGAGCGTTAATGTTGCTGCTGACGAGCTGCTCCGTCCCGTAGTACTGTCCGTAGAGTATCGGGTAAAGGCAGTTGAAGTCAAGCTCCCCAAAGTTATTGGAGCTCCATGTGCAGGTAAACAGATTATTCTCCGCGTAAGCGGAGCTGCCGAGGTAGCGCTCCGAAAGCGCGCGTTTATCATCGGCATAAGGCACGAGCCGTATAAAGGTGTGCGGGTTTGTGCCAAGCTTACCATCCTTGTCAAAGCTGCCGGTATACCTGTTGCAGATAAGCCAGCCCTTTTCGGTGTATTTTATCTCCGAAAGCGAGAATTGCCCCGCCGAATATATCCTTGGGTTCCCGTCCCTCCACTCGACCGATATCGTGATGACCGAGCCCACGCCGTTATTGTAGACAAGGTTGTTCGCGTGTATGGAACCGTCGGTGTGGACGACGTAGTATGCGGCCTCCGCATCCTGCCCCGCGTTTACGGCGTTGCCGAAATCGATAAGCGGCTGCGGGTTCTGCATGTCCATGTTCCCGAAATAGTCTATCGCCGAATATCCGTTCTCCGCAAGTGTGTACACAATCTGCGCAACAGAATCCTGCGAGAGCACCACATTGAGCGCCGTACCCTTGTCAAGGCTGTCATAGGTGTCGCGCGTACTGAGCATCGCGGTCTCGGTCTCTTTCTTCAGCGCGTTCATGACCTTGTCCGGGACCTCATTGACCGTGTCGTATTCCTTTTCCGGCGTCGGTGCAGGAGTTCCCTCCGCCGTGTTTTCGCCGGTGACTGCCGGGGTATATACCGGCGTGCTCTCCGTCTGCTTCTTCCCTTTGCCGAAAAGCCCTATGCCGAGCATCCCCAGCATAAGGATAAGCAGCAGCACAGAAAGCAAAACCACTTCATTTTTCTTCATAAAAACCTCCGCTCAAAATGCCGCGATCCTATCCATCGGCACTCCTCCGGAACCACATTGGATCATTATTTTAACTGCGTACCTTGATCAGGGCTGCCGTTTTCAAGCAGCGCCACCGTCTCGACGTGCCGCGTTCTTGGGAACATATCGACAGCGGTGACCTTTGCGAGCGTATAGCCGCAGGCGTTAAAGCGGAGAATATCTCTCGCAAGCGTCGCGGGGTCGCACGAGACATAGACGATGCGCTGCGGCTGCATTGCAGCGACAGCTTCTATCGCGTTTTCAAGCAGACCCTTTCGCGGCGGGTCAACAACGACAACATCAGGGCGCTCTCCGCGCTCATACAAGGCCTTGGCCGCCTGACCCGCATCGGCCAATATAAACTCCACATTGGCCACATTATTGGCCAGTGCGTTTTTGTTCGCGTTGTCCACTGCTTCGGGGACGATCTCTGCGCCGATAACTTTTTTCGCGTGTGCTGAAAGACAGAGACTTATTGTTCCCGCTCCGCAATATAGATCGAGCGCAAGCATGTCCGGCGTCAATGCGGCATACTCAAGGGCACGGGCATAAAGCCGCTCCGCCTGAGGCGGGTTCACCTGAAAGAATGCCTGAGGAGCGATATCAAATTTAAAACCGCAGAGCGTGTCATTGATGCTGCCGCGCCCCCACAGAGTATAGAAATCCCCGGAGAGAACAGTATTGCCGGTGCTGCGGTTGATGTTCAGGACAATGCCGGTAAGCTCAGGGCAGACTTTTCTGAGGTAGTCTATAAAAGCCTGTGTCTTTTTGCCAAAGCCCTCTCTGGAAACAATGCACAGAAGCACATCACTTCCATGAACAGAACGGCGGCAGAACACATGGCGGACAGCGCCGGTCCCGGCAGCTTCGTCATACGGCGCGATGCCATTCGCGTTCATAAACTCCGTCACCGCGATGGCGGCACGGCAGCTTAGCTCATCCTGAATAAGGCAGTCGTCAACAGCGATGAGCTGATGGCTGCGCTCACGAAAGAAGCCGCAGCGCGCCTTGCCGTCAATTGTGCCGATGGCAAAGATGCCTTTATTGCGGTAATGCGAAATATTTTCGCTGCCGATGATCTCAGTCGCCTGCATGCTCTGCTTGCCTATGCGCCGCAGGGCGCTGTTGACAAGGCCGAGCTTGAAGCGCAGCTCTTCCTCATAGCTGATGTGCTGCGTGTCGCAGCCGCCGCACAGGCCGAAATAAGGGCAGGCGGATACGATGCGCGCAGGCGACGCTTTGAGTAGTCTTTCACCGCGGGCATAGGCGCAGTCATGCCTGACCTTGACGATTTTGATCTCCCACTCCTCGCCCGGAATCGCCTTGGGAACAAACACAACGCGTCCGTTAATGCGGCAGATACCGCTGGCATCGGAGCTGTAATCTTCAATCGTTACGGTGTATATATCGTTTTTCTTCAAATCTTCCATGAGTGAATCATAGCACAGCGGCAGACTTATGGCAAACAAAAATTCGGCAATTCGCGTACATAATAATTAAACAGCGGTAAATAATATCAGCGTTACAAACTAAGGAGGATAGATATGAAGAAGTCTTTTGTATATCTGATATGCGTGCTGCTTATGGCGGCAATGCTCTGCGGCTGCGGCGTGAGCAGCACGGACAGCGGAATGGTGTCCTCGTCACCGGCGCAGACTCTTCCCACGGCATCGGCGACTGTGATGCCGACAACGAGCCCGATGGCGTCGGCAGACGCCGGGACAGGCAGCCAGACCAGCTCTCCGAGCGTGAGCGGCTCAACTGGGAATGGCTCGGGCTCGGCCATAGAATCGGCCATGCCGAGCAGCAGCGCGGACGCATAATTGCTCAAATATGAAGAGACTGCAAATTTTTTGCGGTCTCTTCATATTTTATGCTTGATTATACATTGCCGAGGGATTATCATGTTTTACCGTACAAAGAGAAAGAATAACTGGAGGTATAAACATGAGCTATATTCCTACAGTCGAGCAGGCGCATGAGCTGCTTGAGCGCTATAACAAGGAGCCGTTCCATATCCAGCACGGCGAGACCGTTTCCAAGGTCATGGGCGAGTTTGCCAAGGAATACGACCTGGAAAACGTGGAGTTCTGGAAGGCCGTCGGCATGCTCCACGACATAGATTTTGAGCTGTACCCTGAGCAGCACTGCGTCAAGGCAAATGAGATACTGCATGAGCTGGACATTGACGAGGACATGATCCACGCAATAATCAGCCACGGCTATGGCATCTGCATCGATGTTGAGCCGACGAAGTACATGGAAAAGGTGCTGTTCGCGACCGACGAGCTTACCGGGCTTATCGGGGCTGTCGCCCTTATGAGGCCGACAGGCATTTCCGACATGGAGACAAAGTCCGTAATGAAGAAATTCAAGGACAAGAAGTTTGCCGCGGGCTGCTCGCGCGATGTTATCCGTCAGGGCGCGGAGATGCTCGGTATGGAGCTCAGCGAGCTTATCGGCAAGACGATAGACGCAATGCGCGCCTGATGCTGAAAGTGTTTTATGTCGGCGTCAACGGACTTACCGCTGACGCCGTTTTACATACGCTGTCGGATTATCGGCTGGAACGGCTCAAGAACACAGCGCGGCCTGAGGCAAAGGCGCAGAGCCTTGCTGCGGAGCTGCTGCTCATCCATGCGGTGCGTTCGGTATATCCTGACGCTGAACTCCCGCTCGAAATCGCAATGGGCGAATTCGGCAAGCCCGAGCTGCGCGGCATTGAGCTTGAATTCAGCCTGTCGCACTCGGCAGATATGGTGCTGTGCGCAATAAGCAGCAAGTGCGTCGGCGCAGATATTCAGCTGCGCGCGGCATATAACGCCGCGCTTGCGGAGAGGTTCTTTACCAAAAAAGAAGCCGCCGCCATAGCGCAGGCGGCGGATAAGGATCGGATGTTCACACAGACCTGGGCGGTCAAGGAAAGCTATCTTAAGCTGCTCGGCACGGGCATGCACAGGCCGCTCAGTTCCTTTGACGCAAAATGCGATAACGGATGCTTTTCAATTGACGGAGCACCGGAGTGCCTCGTTTCTATCATGGAGCTGGGAGATTATACGGTCGCTGTGTCTGCGCTCACGGCTGAATTACCGGAGTTTATTGAAGTCAGGTTATAGGTAAAATCACACGTTTATTCCGGCGTCCCGCATTGCTTTAAGGAGGGTTTCAAAGCTTTCCTGACTTATCTCGGTGAGCGGAAGGCGGAGTATGCCGCTGTCCATACCCATCATCTTCAGCGCGGCCTTGACGGGTATCGGGTTCGTCTCGATGAACAGCGCGGAGAAGAGCGAGGCATACTTGGCGTACAGCTCTGTCGCCTCGGCATAGCTGCCCTCAAGGCAGAGCGCGCAGAGCTTCGCGACAGCGCCGGGAACGATGTTGCTCGCAACGGAGATAACGCCGAGCGCGCCGAGGGACATCAGCGGTATAGTGCAGTCGTCATTCCCGCTCCAGATATAAAGATCGTCCCCGCACAGGCTGCGTATCCTGGCGGCCAAGGCAATGTCCCCGGAGGCCTCCTTTATGCCGTTGATGTTAGGGTGCTGCGAGAGCACTTTGCAGGTATCGGCGGTGATGCCAATACCGGTGCGGCTTGGGACGTTATACAGGATCATGGGGATATCCACGCGGTCGGCAACATAGCTGAAGTGCTCAACAAGCCCTTTCTGGGTGGTCTTATTATAATAGGGCGTGACCATGAGGACGGCGTCGGCACCGGAGTATTTTGCGTTTTCGGCTGCGCGCAGGGCGTTTTCAGTATTGTTGCTGCCGATCCCGGCGATCACTTTCATGCGTCCGTTGACGGTGCGCACCGTCACGCGGACAAGCTCGTCATGCTCGTTAGGCGTATGCGTCGCGTTTTCACCGGTCGTGCCGCAGACCACGACAGCCGATGTGCCGTTCTCATACTGGAACTCAAGGTTCTTTTTAAGTCTCTCATAGTCCACGCCGTGCTCGTTGAAGGGCGTAACTATTGCAGTGCACGAACCTTTGAAAACAGGTACTTTAACCATAACAGCCTCCACATAGAAGATTTCATCACACAATGTATTAGCAAGTTCCATGATTTATTACTGCGGTGCTGTTCAAACACCGTGGAGAGTGCTATAATAAAGCGTACAAAAACTGTGCTGAAAGAGGAAAGACACTTGAAAAAGTCGGATTTTTATTTTGATCTGCCGCAGGAGCTGATCGCCCAGACCCCACTTGAGAGACGGGACGGGTCGAGACTGCTGCTGCTTGATAAGGTTTCCGGGGAAATCGAGCACCATCATTTTTATGAGCTGCCGGATTTTCTGAATCCCGGAGACTGCCTTGTTCTCAACGACTCCCGCGTGCTCCCGGCTAGACTTATCGGTACGCGCTCAACGGGCGGAAGCGTGGAACTGGTGCTGCTGCGTGACCTCGGCGAGGGGCGCTGGGAGTGCCTGAGCCGCCCGGGACGCAAGACCAAACCGGGGACCGAGCTGAGCTTCGGGGACGGGCAGCTCACCGCCGTTGTGGAACAGGTCGCAGAGGGCGGCAACCGCATAGTAAAATTCAATTACGAGGGCATATTCCTTGAAGTGCTGGAGCGTCTCGGCAAGATGCCGCTGCCGCCTTACATAAAGGAAGAGCTTCAGGACTCAGAGCGCTATCAGACGGTGTACTCAAGAGAGCTCGGGAGCGCCGCTGCACCGACTGCGGGGCTGCACTTCACAAAGGAGCTGCTGGAAAAAATAGCGGCGAAGGGCGTGAAGGTCTGCTATGTGACGCTGCATGTGGGGCTCGGCACATTCCGCCCGGTCAAAGAGGACGAGATCGAAGCGCACGAGATGCACTCGGAGTTCTGCATAGTCCCGGAGGAGACCGCCGCAGTCATAAACGAGACGAAGAACAACGGCGGGCGCGTTATCGCGGTCGGTACTACCTCCTGCCGCACGCTCGAAAGCTTCGCGAAAGAGGACGGGACAATAGAGGCCTGCTCCGGCTGGACGAATATTTTCATCTATCCGGGCTATCGCTTCAAGTGCATAGACGCACTTGTCACGAACTTCCATCTGCCTGAGAGCACACTTATAATGCTGGTGTCTGCACTGGCAGGGCGTGAACACATCATGAACGCTTACAACACCGCGGTGAGGGAGAAGTACCGCTTCTTCTCATTCGGCGACGCGATGTTCATAAAGTGAATAATAAACGCACACATATAATAAATCCCTCCGAAATTCATTTCGGAGGGATTTATTATATGTCTCTATTTCCCTTTTCTCAGCCTGTTTACAAGCTCCGCGTCGCTCTGGACATTAAGGGTTTTATAGTCCGTGTAGATCACCTTTCCAGGCAGCGCGCCGGACGACTTCTTTACAAAGCGCAGCATCGTATAGTCCACCGGGATCTTCGCCCCGCCGCGCCCCTGCGAGTAATACGCCGCGATCACCGCCGCCTGCTCTATACTGCGCTCCGGCGGCTCGATGCCCTCGCAGCGGAGGATAACATGGCTGCCGTGTATCTTCTGCGTGTGCATCCAGTAATCCGTACGCCGGCCAAGCTTTGTTGTCAGCTCATCGTTCTGGATATTGCTGCGGCCAACAAGTACCTCAAGCCCGTCATCGGTGACAAAGCGCAGCGGAGCCTGAGCCTTTGCCTTGTCCGCCTTGACGTTTTTTCTGTTCTTGATAAAGCCGGTCGCGATAAGCTCGCGGCGTATGTCCGAAACGTCCTTTTCGCTCTCCGCGCTCTCCAGCAGTTCAAGCACGCTGTTGAGGTAATCAAGCTGCTTCTCGCCCTCCGCTGTAAGCTTTGTAAGATGCTCCTGCGCGGCCTTCATCTTGCCGTATTCCTTGAAGAGCGCCGCCGCGTTCTGCTGCGGTGTCTTCAGCGGGTCAAGCTCAATGCGCACTGTCGGGAAGTCCGGCTCGTAATAGTCCTCGCACTCAAGGCTCCGGTCACCCCTATTGATACGGTAGAGGTTCGCTTTTATGAGCTCCGCACGGCGGCGGAGCGATTCCCTGTCGTCCGCGCGGCGCAGCTCCTCAAGCTGGGCGGCAAGCTTTCTCTGCTGGCGGTCGCGCATGGTGCGGACGGTCTTTGTCAGGTCATGGCTGCGGCGGCGCTGCTGTTCGAGCCTGTCACGCTCGGAATAAAATCTGTCGAGCAGCGCTGAAAAGCTCTCCTGCTCCTCGCAGTCCATCGCCTCGCCGTACTGGCTTATCTTCATAAAGCTGAAGTCCGCCGGTTTTCCGTCGGAGAGCAGCATATACGGGCGCATCTCGCCCGCGTTCACACTCTCGCAGAATGCGTCGAGCAGTTCCGGGAGCATTTCATACCCGCCGCTGCGGCATGCAAGCTCGCGGCACACGAGCGGCGAAAGTCCGGCAAAGCTGTCAAGCAGCCATTTGTCAACGGGCTTGTCCCTGTCCGCCGACGCGATGAGCGCGCGGCGCTGTTCGGGACTCGTTTTAAGTATCTGCGGCTTTGTCTGCGCCGGGGGCATACGGTATATCATCCCCGGCAGCATACGGCGCAGCGCGTCCCCGCCGAAGTCCATCCTGCGCATACAGTCGGTTATCCGCCCCTCGGCGTCAACGAGGATCAGATTTGAGCTGCGGCCGATAAGCTCTGCAATGAGCTTCTTTCGCGTTTCAAAGCCCAGCTCGTCCCGGCTGTCAAGCTCGATGCAGAGCATGCGCTCCCCCTCCGGCTGGCTGACTGACGCGATTCTTGCGCCGACAAGGTGCTTGCGCATGAGCATGCAGAACATCGGCGGCTCTGCGGGGTTTTCAAAGGATGCTTTTGTCAGATGCACTCTCGCGCTGCCAGTCCCCGCGGAAATGAGCAGGCGCAGATTTTCACCCTTGGAGCGCAGAGAGATGAGCAGCATATCCCGTTCCGGCTGCTGCACCTTATCGATGCGCCCGCCGGTGAGCTTCTCGCTCAGTTCAGAAGTGAGCGCGGAAAGGCATATTGCGTCAAGAGGCATCGTCCGCACCTCCGGTAATTATATTGAACAGCTCGTTTATCCGCTCGGTTCTGCCCAGCAGATACAGCCAGCCGAACAGCGCCTCAAGTCCCGTCGCCGCGTGGTACTGGCCGATATCCGCATTGTGCGGCACGGAGTTCACCTTGGCGTTCCTGCCGCGCTTAAAGACGCTCGTCTCGTCCTGGGTGAGCACGGGCAGCAGCTTTGCCGCCGCTTCCGCCTGCGCCTCGGCGCGGACGAAAGCGACCGTCATCCTATGCATTTCCGCGACCGCCGTGTGTCCGTCAGTGCAGAGCTTGCTCCTGTAAAGCAGCTCATACACCGCGTCACCGACATGCGCAAGGCCGAGCATGCTTATCTTATTCACGTCCTGAACGGGCATTTCAGGAAAAAATCCGTACATATATATCTCCTTTTAAGGCAAACGGGCGTCGGTAAACGCCCGTTTTTATATCATTCATCGTAGCCGAGTCTGTCATTATCCTGACTCATGTCCGCCGCAAGACCGAGATCGCTGTCCTGCGCAAGGCCGAGACCGCGCTGAATCTCGTTCCAGCCCTCGCGGTCAATGACGACCTGACGGGGCTTCGCGCCCTCATACGGGCCGACGATTCCGAGCTCCTCCATTTGGTCGACGATGCGCGCAGCTCTGGAATAGCCGAGCTTGACACGCCGCTGGAGCATCGAGACGGAGCAGGACTTTGTCTCAAGCACGACCTCGACCGCCTGCGGCAGCATCTCGTCGTAGCCGCCGAGACCGCCTTTTTCATCCTTGGAGGACTTTCCGCCGTCGCCGCCGGAATTCTTGTCCTCGGCAGCCTTGTTCATAAACTCCTCGATCTCGCTGTTGTTCTGCGCCGTACCGCCCGCGCCCTCCTTGATGAAGCGGATGACATCCTCGCGCTCCTCATCGGAAACGAACGCGCCCTGGATACGTACAGGCTTTCCGCAGCCGACGGGAGAAAACAGCATATCGCCCATGCCGACAAGCTTTTCCGCACCGCCCTGGTCAAGGATGATGCGGCTCTCCATCGCGGACGAGACTGCAAACGCGATGCGCGACGGGATATTGGCTTTCATAAGGCCGGTAATAACGTCCGCAGACGGACGCTGCGTTGCAATAACAAGGTGCATACCGGCAGCACGTCCCATCTGCGCCACGCGGCAGATGCTCTCCTCGACCTCCTTGGAGGCGACAAGCATGAGGTCTGCCAGCTCGTCAATGACGATGACGACCTGCGGCAGGGTCTGCTCCCCGACTAAGGCACAGTGCTTGTTATAGCTCTCAAGGTCGCGCACGCCGACCTCGGAGAAGAGCCTATAGCGCTTGAGCATTTCGACGACCGACCACTGCAGCGCGCCCGCCGCCTTCTTCGGGTCGGTGACAACCGGCACATAGAGGTGCGGGATGCCGTTATAGACGCCGAGCTCGACCATCTTCGGATCGATCATAATGAGCCTGACCTCATCCGGCCGCGCCTTGTACAGCAGCGACAGGATGAGCGAGTTCATGCAGACGGATTTACCGGAACCGGTGGTACCGGCAATGAGCATATGCGGCAGCTTTGCGATGTTGCCGACGATGCAGTCGCCGCCGATGTCCTTACCGAGGGCGAAGCTGAGCTTCGACTTTGCCGAGGTGAACTTCGGCGATTCGATTATATCGCGCAGGTAGACGGTGCTGACGATCTTGTTCGGCACCTCTATGCCGACGGTGGATATCTTGTCCGGAATTGGCGCAATGCGCACGTTCACAACGCCGAGGGCAAGGGCAAGGTCGCCGGCGAGGTTCGTGACCCTTGCGAGCTTCACGCCCTGATCAAGTTCTATATCGTAGCGCGTGACCGTCGGGCCGCGCGTCACGCCGACGATAGTTGCGCTGATGCCGAAGCTTCTTATCGCGCCCTCAAGGCGCTCCTTATTCGTAATTATCTCCTCGCGTGAATCCACCGCCGAGACGCCGCCGCTTCTGAGCAGTGACAGCGGCGGGAACTCATAGTCGGGCTTGTCCTCGGTCGCGTTTATCGCCTCGGCGACAGCCTGCGCCTCCGCCTCGACCTCCGCGCGGTCTATTCTCTTGATTTTCGGCGGATCGGATATCTCAGCCGAGACGGTGACTGACTTTCCGGAAGGCTTCTTCACCTCAGGCTCCGCGAGCTGCACACCGGCGAGCGCCGCGGCCTCTTTCATCGAAAGCGGAGCAACACCGTCAGTCGCGAGCGCGGTATCAGGCTTCTGGTTCTTTGCGCCGCGCCTGGGCTTTGCGCTGCGCCCGTCAAGCAGCTCAAGCGCTTCATCGTCGTCACCGAGAGGTATGTCTATCGGGCAGGAAGAGCGGCTTATGCGCTCGATTTTGGTGGGCGTACGGCTTACCGGCACTCTGCCTGCAACAGAGTTCACGGGCTTGAGCGCATCCTCGTACATGGACGGGTCGTATTTTGCCTCGACCTGAAGCTTGACTTTGTCCGCGACTTTCTTAAAGCTGCCGTTGACAGAGACGATAACGGCAAACACGAGGCACACCAGCAGCACCGGCAGCGCGCCGTATATGCTGAATGACTTCTCAAGCGCATAGGCAATGAGCCCGCCGAACACACCGGCCGAGTCGAGCCGCTGCCCCTGCTCAAACAGGAGGCTGCACATGAGTTTGATATCCCCGCCGTCAAGCTGGTATTTATACATCATCAGGCTCATGACCGACGCGGCGAGGATCGGTATCATCAGCGCGCAGAAAACGCGCAGCGCCACAGGGCGGCCGCGGTGGAAGCCGAGGATTATCGCGACGAGCAGGAACACCGGAGCCGTGAGCCAATAGCCCCAGCCGATCAGTCCCTTTGTGAGATTCGAGAAGAAAAGGATGAACGCGCCCTCATTCATAAAATAGCTGATGCCGACGAAGAGCGCGAGGAACAGGGACAGTACCGCGCCTACCTCGCGCCTGACCGGCACCACAGGATCCGGCGGCTGAGTCGGCTGCGCCTTTGCGCTTGTCTTTTTCGAGGACGAGGTTTTCTTTTTGGTTGTGGTTTTCTTAGCTTGTGCCATTTATAGAAAGTCCTTTCAAGATCAGAAGATCATCGTCAGAATAATGGACAGAACACCGATGACCCAGCAGTAATACGCAAAGCCGCCGAACTTCCCCTTCGAGCTTATGTACCTGAGCAGATTGATCGATGCGATGCCCGCGACGAGCGCGACAGCCATGCCGACGAGGTAGGCCGGGACATTGCTCCACTCTATCCCCTCCTGCACCGCGTCAACGATGGAGAGAATGTTTGCGCCGAGGACGGCAGGCAGGCTCATCAGGAAAGAGAACTTCACGGCAAAATCGCGCCGCAGTCCCGTTGCGATACCTGCGGTGATAGTAGTTCCGGAGCGGGAGAGGCCGGGAACGACCGCGACGCACTGGCACAGGCCGATGACCAGCGCGTCGAGCACGGTCATATTGCGCTCGGTCTTCTTGCCGGGGGTCATTTTATCCGACACATAAAGCATGCAGCCCGTGAGAACGAGCGCGATGCCGATGAAGATATTGTGGTAGTAGAGCGTCTCAAGCATATCCTTTATCGGCAGGATCAGGAAAAGCGGAAGCGTCGCCATGACGATCATGAACAGCATGCGCGCCGCCGGATAACGTTCGCGCGGCATACCAGCAAGCGGTCCGAGGTTTACAAAGGCCAGCGCCTCATATGTCATGCTGACAATATCCTTCCAGTAAACGATGAGGATCGAGATAAGGGTCGCCAGATGCAGGAGCACGTCAAAGAACAAATGCCCGGACTGGATATCAGACATGTTGAAAAGATTATTTATCATAGAAAGATGCCCGGAACTTGACACCGGCAAAAACTCGGTGATGCCCTGCACAAGACCCAGGATCACAGCATTCCAAACGCTCATCTGCATAAACCCCCACGGTAATCGTAAAATATATCATAACACATTTATACTTCAAAAACAAGTAATACAGAACTGCAGGGGCAGGGCATTTTTATAAATGGCCGCAGACGCTTTTTCATGAGTCTGCGGCTTTCTTCAGATATTCAAGCGCATCGGACAGCGTGCCGATCTGATCTATCAGGCCGCATTGCACCGCCTCCTCACCGGAGAGGATAGTCCCGACGTCGTTTGCAAGCTTGCGTGTGTCAGACATCAGGCGCGTATAGTCCCTGCGGCTTATCCGGGAGTGCGCCGTGACAAAGCTCACTATGCGCTCCTGCATCCCTGCAAGATACTCATAGGTCTGCGGCGCGCCTATGACAAGGCCGTTTATCCGCACGGGGTGTATCGTCATCGACGCCGATGGTGCGATGAAGCTGCGCTTCGCGGCAACGGCGAGCGGTACGCCTATTGAGTGCCCGCCGCCGAGGACGAGCGAAACTGTCGGCGTCGACATTCCGGCAATTAGCTCCGCTATCGCAAGTCCCGCCTCAACGTCTCCGCCCACGGTGTTGAGCAGGATCAGCAGCCCCGTTATCTCCGGGCTCTCCTCGATTGCCGCAAGCATCGGCAGAACGTGCTCGTACTTCGTCGTCTTCACATCCTCGGGCAGGATCTGGTGCCCCTCGATCTGGCCTATTATGCTTAGGCAGTGTATACTCCCCTGCTGGGTCTGCCCGAGCTCTGTCACCTCGTTTATCTCCGCGGTCTTGTTTTCACTTTCCGCCATCTGTTCATCACCTCTATTGTATTCTATCCAGACAGCGGCATATAAAAACAGGACGGGCAGCTGAATGCCCGTCCTGTTGGCTTATTAATTTTTATTCGTCGCAGTACGCTGCGCGCACGCCCTTATAGGTCATGTAGCAGTCGAGCTTGGAGACTACCTCGAACGGCGCATGCATACTCAGCACGGGCACGCCCGCATCGATGGTGTCGATATTGCGGTTTGCCATGTACTTGGCTATCGTTCCGCCGCCGCCGAGATCGACCTTGCCCATCTCGGTAAGCTGCCAGACAACACCGGCTTTATCGAACAGGCGGCGCAGATACGCGACCACCTCGGCGGAGGCGTCGCTCGTACCGGACTTGCCGCGCGCGCCGGTGAACTTGCAGATACCCATACCGTAGTTGAGCTTTGCATCGTTGCTCTTCTCGTAGGCTTCGGGGTACAGCGGGTCGAAGGCCGCGGTCACGTCTGCCGACAGGCAGAAGCTGTTCTCAAAGCAGCGGCGCACATCAACGCCCTGTATCGCGCACAGATCCTCCATAAAGCAGTCGAACGCCGCGCTCTGCATACCGGTCACGCCGTCGGAGCCTATCTCCTCCTTATCGGCAAGAATGCACACGCAGGTGCGCTCCGGTTCCTGCACGTCAAACAGTGCCTTGAGTTCGGCATAGGCGCAGACCCTGTCGTCATGGCCGTAGCCGCCGATGAGTGAGCGGTCAAAGCCGATCTCACAGACATCAAAAGCCGGGACAGCGGCAAGCTCCGCCGAGAGGAAATCCTCCTCGGTGATGCCGTACATGTCATTGAGTGTGGAGAGCACCGCGAGCTTGACCCTGTCCTTGCCCTCGCCCGCATATGGAACAGAGCCGATGAGAAGCTGAAGTCCCTCGCCTGTTATGCCCTCGGCCATCGTCTTTTTCACCTGCTCCTGCGCAAGATGCGGCAGCAGGTCAGTGATGACGAAGCGCGGCTCATCCGGCTCTCTGCCGATGCAGATATCCACGACAGTGCCGTCCTTGAGCACGGCAACGCCGTGCAGCTCGAGTGGGATAGTGACCCACTGATATTTCTTTATCCCGCCGTAATAGTGTGTGCGGAAATAGCAGAGCTCGTCCGTCTCATACATTGGGTTCTGCTTGAGATCGACGCGCGGCGCGTCGACATGGGCGCCGGCAATGACCGCGCCGCCTGAGAGACTGTGCTTGCCGATAACGGCGAGGATAAGCGCCTTGCCGCGATTGCAGTAATAGACCTTTGTGCCGGGGCGCAGCTCCATACCGGGGCGGAACTCGACAAATCCGTTCTCCTTTGCCATGGCGATCGCGTTCGCGACAGCCTCTCGCTCGGTGCGGGAAGTGTTCAAAAAATCCATATAGCCGCGGCAGTAGTCCTCAACGGCGACATGCTCGGCGGCGTCTATCAGGTCGTAGCCGTTCTTCGGCTCATAAAAAAGCTTGCTTTTGATCTCATCCATTGCTGAACATCTCCTTAAAAAGCTGACGGCAGTCGTTTCTGAAGCTGTCCATGTCAGCGTTATTGTACAGTGTGTAGTCGCATTTTTCGGCATAATAGCCGTCGTCATGCTGGGCGGCAATGCGCAGAAGCGCATACTCCCGCGTTATGCCGTCCCGAGCCATGATGCGCTTTACGCGGTTTTCCTTATTCGAAATGACTGCCACGGTCTTGAAGCAGCGCCCGTTTATGCCGCTTGAAAACAGTTCTATGGCGTCTATTGCGGCAAGCGTACCGCCGGTCATGGCAAACTCACGCAGCCTGCGCTGAAGCTCAAGGCCGACATACTTATGCGTGATCGCGTTCAGATCGCTGAGCGCCGCGGAGTCCGCGAACACAACAGCGCCGAGCGCCTTACGATTGAGTTTACCGTCCTGCACCGTGTCCGGGAAGCGATTTTCGATCTCGCCCAGAAGCTCCGCGCTGCTCTCAAGCAGCTCATGGTAGATCGCATCGCAGTCGAGCACGAGTGCGCCCATGGCTTCAAGCTCCTGCAGCGCAGTCGTTTTCCCGCAGCCTGTGCCGCCGGTTATGCCGATTACCTTCATCCCGCCGACAAGCGCATCGGCAATATCCTCAGCTGGCAGTGCACCCTGACGGAGGATACGGTACGGGGACTTACTCAGGTCTATTATCGTGGACTCGCGGCCAAGGCCGCATCTTCCACCGTCGATAACTGCATTTATCTTCCCGTCAAAATACTCAAGCACCTTACCGGCATCCTTGGGACTTACCTCACCTGAGGGATTCGCCGAGGGTGCGGCAAGCGGAAGGCCGCAGTCACGCAGCAGCTCAAGGGTGAGCGGATGATCCGGGCAGCGCAGCCCAACGGTCGAGCCGCCCGCAAGAACGATGGATGGTATCTCCGGTTTCGCTTTCAGCACAATGGTCAGCGGCCCAGGCCAGAAGCGGGCGGCAAGCGTGCGCGCCTGCCCCGGAACATCGAGACACAGGGCGTCCATGGCTTCGCTGCCGTGAACCATGAGCGAAAGCGGCTTTACGGCCGGGCGGCCTTTGACCTCATATATCATGCCCACTGCCTGCTCGTTCAATCCGCTGCCGGCAAGGCCGTATACTGTCTCCGTTGGGACGGCGACAAGGCCGCCGCTTTTGATTATTTCCGCGGCACCTTTTGATGTGCCGGAAAAGACCTGTATTTTCATTGCTACGCCTCCGTTTGCGCTTGAAGCTTTGCCGCCTGATTGGCGGTAACAAGGCAGTCGATAAGCGGGTCAAGGTTCCCGTTTATTATGCTCTGGATATTGAAATTCTTATTGTCACCGCTGAGGCGGTGATCCGTCACGCGGTTCTGCGGGAAATTATAGGTGCGGATGCGCTCGCTGCGGTCACCCGACCCAATCTGACTACGCCGCTCACTGGCGACTGCCGCATGCTGCCTCGCCTGCTCTGCTTCATAGAGCTTTGAGCGGAGAATCTGCATGGCGCGATCCTTGTTCTTATACTGGCTGCGCTCATCCTGACACTCGACGACGGTTCCGGTAGGGATATGGGTAATGCGGATCGCGCTCTCGGTTTTATTGACATGCTGACCGCCGGCACCGGAGGAACGGTAGGTATCGATCTTGAGGTCATTGGGGTTAAGCTGGAAGTCGACCTCCTCGACCTCGGGCAGGACGGCGACCGTTGCGGCCGAGGTGTGTATCCTGCCGCCGGACTCCGTGACCGGGACGCGCTGGACGCGGTGACCGCCGGCTTCAAACTTGAGCCTTGAATACGCGCCGTTACCCTCAACGACGAAGCTTATCTCCTTTATGCCGCCAAGCTCAGTCTCGCTGACATTGGCAATGTCTATCTTCCAGCCCTTGGATTCGGCATACATCGAATACATACGGAACAGATCCGCCGCAAAAAGCATCCCCTCTTCCCCGCCGACGCCGCCGCGTATCTCCATGATGACGTTCTTCGCATCGTTCGGATCCTTGGGCAGCAGAAGTATTTTTATCTCCTGCTCAAGCCGCTCCTTATCCGCCTTGGCCTGAGAGTATTCCTCCTGCGCAAGCTCGCGCATCTCATTATCGCCCATGAGTTCAAGCGCTTCCTGCATCCGGGAATCGGCCTTTTGATACTCGGTATACGCAGTCACGATGGGCTGAAGCTCACGCGCTTCGCGCTCATATTTAGAATAGGCTGCCGGGTCAGAGTAGGTGGACGGCTCCTCCATTCTGGCACAGAGCAGCTCATACTGCCGCTGAAGCTGTTTAATACTATCGAACATGTGTCACTCCGATAATTGGATTTTACAGATTATTTTACCACAGGCAATGGATAAAGTAAATACGGACGGATATCCAAAGAGCGGATATCCGTCCGTATAAAAGCTTTATATCAGCTGCCGAGGTAAGCCTTTCTGACCTGCTCGTTCGCGAGCAGCTCCGCGCCGGTACCGGAGAGGGTGATGCTGCCGGTCTCAAGCACGTAGGCGTCATTTGCGGCCTTAAGCGCCATGTTCGCGTTCTGCTCGATGAGAAGAACGGTGGTGCCGTTTTTGTTGATTTCTCTGATTATATCAAAGATACCCTTGACGACCAGCGGGGCAAGACCCAGCGACGGCTCATCCATCATGATGACCTGCGGGTGGCTCATCAGCGCGCGGGCAACGGCAAGCATCTGCTGCTCGCCGCCGGAGAGCGTACCGGCCAGCTGCCAGCTGCGCTCCTTGAGGCGCGGGAAGAGAGAATACACCCACTCGATATCGTCATCCAGACTGTCACTGCGCATATATGCGCCGATCTTGATGTTCTCAAGGACGGACATATTATCAAACACGCGGCGGCCTTCGGGGACAAGAGTGATACCGGAGCCAACGATAGCGGAGGGATCCTTGCCGGTAATGTTCGCGCCGTTAAACTCAATGGAGCCCGCGCTCGGCTTGACAAGCCCGGCGATGGCCTTGAGCGTTGTGGACTTACCGGCGCCGTTTGCGCCGATCAGGGTGACGATCTCACCGCGGGGAACGTCAAAGGATATGCCCTTGACGGCTTCGATGCCGCCGTAGTTGACCTTAAGGTCCTTTACGCTGAGTATAACATCACTCATCCTCGCTCACCCCCAGGTATGCGTCTATGACTTTGACATTGTTCTGTATCTCGGAGGGAACGCCTTCCGCGATAAGCTTACCGAAATCGAGGACATATATCCTGTCGCTGATGTTCATAACAAGATCCATGTGGTGCTCGACTAGGAACACGGAGAGATCATATTTCTTCCTGATCTCAACGATGAAGTCCGCAAGCTCAAGAGTTTCCTGCGGGTTCATACCGGCGGCAGGCTCATCAAGCAGGAGAAGCTTCGGCTCGGTAGCGAGGGCGCGGGCGATCTCAAGGCGGCGCTGGATGCCGTAAGGCAGGCTGCCGGCGACATCGTCCTTATACTTATCGAGTCCCTGCTCCTCAAGCAGAGCCATAGTCTCCTCGCGCATGCGCTTTTCCTCTGCGCCGTTCAGGTGCAATGCGGCAGAGAAAAAGTTCTGCTTTGCGCGCATGTGCTTTGCGATGATGACGTTCTCGAAAACGCTGAGCTTGGAGAACAGGCGGATATTCTGGAAGGTACGGGCAATGCCCTTCCCGGTTATGACATCGGGAGTGAGGGAGACGACCTTATCGTACATGCCCATGTTCTCACCGGCATATATCTTTTTCATCTTGCCCTGCGGGTAGTTCTCAACGATAGTCTCGCCCATGAAGTCTATCTTGCCGTTGGTCGGCTCATAGACGCCGGTGACGCAGTTGAACGCGGTGGTCTTGCCTGCGCCGTTCGGGCCGATGAGGGCAATGATCTCACCCTTGTTGACATCGAGGTTCAGGTTATTGACGGCGACAACGCCGCCGAACTGCATGGTTATATTTTCAATATGCAGAACGTTTTCAGCCATTGTCCTGTACCGCCTTTCCCTTGTTCTTTTTAAAGATGCGCTTGAAGAAGTTGATTATTCCCTGCCACGAAAATTCCTTCGTGCCCATGATACCCTGACGGTAGAACAGAACGATAAGCATGATGACGACGGAGAAAACGACCATGCGGAAGCCGCCGCGCATGAACGGGATGTTCACACCGAGGTAGGTCTGAGAGTCGTCAAGGAAGCGCAGCCACCACTCTGAAGCCGCGATATACAGGAAGCTGCCAATTATCGAGCCCGTGACGGAGCCGATACCGCCGATGACGACGATGAGCAGTATCTCATAAGTCATGGCGGAGGTAAACGACCTCGCCTGAACGCTGGCCTGGAACATCGCCAGCAGCGCGCCGCCGATACCGGCGAAGAAGGAGCTGGTAAGGAAAGCCTGCATCTTGGTCTTGGCAAGGTTGATGCCCATCGCCTCGGCCGCGATCTCATCCTCACGGATGGCCTTGAAAGCGCGGCCATAGGAGGAATTGATGAGCAGGACGATGAGGAAGATGCAGAACGCGGAAATGATGACAGGGGTGAGGATGCTGTCAAACTTCGGGAACTTCTTGAGAATGTTGGAGGCGTTGGTCACAGGGCCGAGGACATCCCACTGGATAAGTGCGCGGAGAATTTCAGCAAAGCCGAGAGTGGCGATGGCGAGATAGTCGCTCTTAAGGCGCAGGCAAGGCTTACCGACGAGCCACGCAAACACGACAGCGACAAGACCTGCGGCGATAACTCCGACGATGGGCGGCAGGCAGACATTGACAACGCCGCCGTTAAAGTACTGATAAACGCTTGCATGCTGCTCAAGGGGGATGGTGAGGATAGCGTAGGTATAAGCGCCGAGCATCATGAAGCCCGCCTGGCCGAGTGAGAACAGGCCGGTAAAGCCGTTGAGCAGGTTCAGGGAGACGGCAAGCAGAGCATAGATGGACGCCTTCTGGATGACGGAGGCGAGCATGGAATAGTGCTGCTCCTTATCAATATAGATAAGCAGCGCAACGATCACTGCCGCGAATACGACTGAAAGTATAATATCTCTTTTCTTATTGGTCATGATCTCACACTTTCTCCGCAAGCTTCTCGCCGAACATTCCGTTGGGCTTGAACAGCAGCACCAGAATCAGCAGAGCAAAGGTGAAGGCGTTGCTGAAGATAGCGATCGCGTCATTCGCCTTGATCAGAGATTCACAGATACCGATTATATATGCGCCGAGGACAGCCCCGGGGATCGAGCCGATGCCGCCGAAGACCGCGGCAACAAAGGCCTTGAGTCCGGGCATGGCGCCGATGGTCGGGCTGACCTGACCGTAATTGCTGAAGTAAAGAATGGAGCCGACACCGGCAAGGAAAGAGCCGATGATGAAGGTCACGGAAATGATATTGTCGACCTTGATGCCCATGAGACGGGCAGTATCAAAGTCACGGGACACGGCACGCATCGCCATGCCGGTCTTGGTATGGTTGATGAAAATCACGAGCGCGATGACAAGCAGGACGGTCAGCAGCGGGGTGACGACCGTGATGATCTTTATCTTGAGCGCACCGAGCATGAAGGTGCCCTTCAGGAAGGGTATCTCAGGATACGGTCTTGCAAGGCCGCCGGTTATGTAGGTTGCGAGGTTCTGCAGCAGGTATGACACGCCGATGGCCGATATCATGACCGACATACGCGGGGCGCTGCGCAGAGGCTTATACGCCGCGCGCTCAATGAGCAGACCGAGCGCCACCGTCATAATGAGCACGACGGGGATAGCGACTGCCATAGGCATTGAAGCGCTGATATAAACCATGAAAAAGCCGGCCATCATAAAGATATCGCCATGGGCAAAGTTGATAAGGCGAAGGATGCCGTAGACCATGGTGTAGCCGATGGCAATCAACGCATAAAGGCTGCCGACCGTAATGCCGGACAGCAGCAGATCTATGTAATATGTGGCAGTGTGCATATTACAGCCTCCTAACAATTCTATATCTGCGAGAAAAAACGGAACGTTTCCCCGGCGAAGACCGCCGGGGAAAACGCTTACGTTTGCATTAGTAAAAGCACTGGATCAACTATCAGCCGGTGTAAGCATCGGAGAAGACTATCTTGCCGTCCTGGAAAGTCTTGATAGCAACATAGTTCTTGATAGCGTCGCCGTTCTCATCGAACTTCAGGTCGCCGGTGACAAGGCCCTTGACCTCGAGGCTTGCGAGAGCGTCGCGGATGGCTTCACCGTCGGTGCTCTGTGCAGCGAGGATGGCGTTGTAGGCTGCCATGTAAGCATCGTAGCCGCAGGGGGTGACGGAGGAGATAGCGTCGGCAGCGCCGCCGTTGTTCTCGGTCCTGGTCGCGTCGGCAGCGATCCACTCAAGGATGCCCTTGTTGAACTCAACACCGGCTTCGTTGCTCGTATCGGAAGCATCGAAGAAAGCGGAGAAGAAAACGCCGTTTGCGTTTGCGCCTGCGCGCTCAGCAATGGAGATATCGTCCCAAGTGTCGCCGGCCATGATCTGGCAGTCAACGCCGGCTTCACGAGCCTGGTTTATGATCAGAGGAGCGGTCTCGATGGAGACAGGAGCGAAGATGCCGTCATAGTCCTTAGACTTGATGTTTGCCATGATGGTGGAGAAGTCGGTCTCGCCAGTCTGGAAAGTGACGGTATCGCAGGATGCGCCGCCGTTGACCATTGCCTCGGAGAAGTAGTTGCCGAAGCCTGCGGAGTAGTCATCGCCGGCCTCAACTATAACGACGCAGTTCTTGCAGCCGTTCTTGAGAGCGTAGCTTGCCATGACCGCCCCCTGGAACGGGTCGATGTAAGCGATGCGGAAGTAGTAGTCATTGCCAAGAGTGACCTGGGGGTTGGTGCAGGAAGTGCCGATCGCGGGGATCTTGGCCTCGGCGAACAGATCGCCGGCAGCGATGGCGCAGCCGGAGCCATAAGTACCGATAACAACGGAGACATTATTGCTTATAAGAAGCTGAGCCGCGGAGGGAGCCTTGGCTGCGTCGGATGCGTTATCCGCATAGACGAGCTCTATATTGTAAGTCTCGCCGTTAATATCAATAGTAGGATTGAGAGAGTGGGCATACTCGATACCGAGAATTTCCTTCTTGCCGCCGGCGGCATTCTGACCGCTGGTAGGCTCGAAGACGCCTATCTTGACGACCTTCTCATCACTGGAAGCCGCCTTAGTGCTGCTGGCGCTGTCGCTGCTGCCGCAGGCGCACAGAGCAAACACCATAACGAGTGCCAGAACAAGTGCAATAAACTTTTTCATTTTGGTTCCTCCTATAAATTACTATGTTGCCGGAACTGTCTCTGTCTCGCGGACAGATGTGTTTCGCTAACGATATGATGATTATGCACTATGACGAGTCAAATTGCAATAAACTTAAATTACTAAATTACTTTCCGCGCAAAAACACATTTTATGGAAATTACACAATAACAGGTCCGTTTCGCCAGTCCCGGCCGCATTTTTTGTCACTATTTGTAACGTTTTGGAGGGTATAGACGTCATGTGCCGATGCGCCGAGCGCGAACACTTTGGCCGCGCCGCCGTCCAGACGGCGGACAGCGGCGGGCTTCGTAAGCACCGGTACGGCTGACTTTCCGTCGATCTCGCGCAGATACGCGCAGCCAGCAGAGTCGGCGGCCAGCACCCTTGCATATGGCGGGAGCGTCTTTGTATATTCTGCACTAACGCCGAGCGCGGCGCACAGCAGCATGCGGCGCATCCGTGCGAGCGGATAGCGCTTTGTCCTTGCCGCCTGCGCGATGTCCTCAAGCGTGCTCTCTTCTCTGACGGCTTTCCACAGCCGCGCACCCGCGCCGTCGCCGCCGTCGGGCAGGCTTTCATACACGTTTCTATCGAGCATGCGCAGCCGGGACAGCAGCGCTGTCTCAAGCACCGCCTTGTCCCGTCCGCGCCCCGCCGCGCGCTCACGGCGGTACACGGACAGCGCCGCCTCCGGGATATATTCCGAAATATCCGCGCCTGTCTCCATCAGTCCCCTAAGCTCCGACGCGGACTTGGGGCCCTGCTCCCCTGTTTTATCGTGTCCGCTGCCGATGCGCTTTACCGTGATGGGGGCAATGGGATAGGCGTTTTTATAGATGGCCTTGAGGTATTCGACGGCGAGAATGTTATTCGGCTGCGAGAGAAGTGTGCCGCACTCCCCAAGCTTTTCCGTCAGCACCCGCTCGCGCGCCATAGCGTAGGACAGCTCCGGCAAGCGCTGAAGCAGCGCTGCGATCTCCCGCTGGGTGTCCGGATCGAGTATTTCCCGGGCAAGCTTTCTAAGCATCTCAACATCACCGCTCTCGCTGCCGAAGCTCAGCTGCGTACAGCCGACAGCGGCGAGCAGCGAGACCGCGCCCATAGCAAAGCCCTCAGCGGAAGACAGACACCACGGCAGCGGAAGCTCAAGCATAAGATCGGCACCCGCGCGGCAGGCGGCCTCGGCGCGGGCAAATTTGGAAAACATCGCTGCTTCCCCGCGCTGGACAAAGTCCCCTGACATCACACACACCGTCAGCGTATCCTCACCGAGGGCGCGGCGGGTCTCGGCGAGCTGGTGCAAATGCCCGCTGTGGAAAGGGTTATATTCACATACGATACCGGCTATATTCATCTCAAAGTCTCCGAATAAAAAAATCTTGATTTTTCACGCAAATGTATTAGAATAGTTATTGATGCTATTTTATCTAATTCAGGCAGGATTTACAATAGAAAGGAAAATAAATAATGAAGATCCTTGTTATCAATGCCGGCAGCTCCTCTCTTAAGTATCAGCTGATCGACATGGAGACCGAAAAGGTCATGGCCAAGGGCCTGTGCGAGCGCATCGGCATTGACGGTCATCTCAAGCACACCCCGCTGGTCGGCAACAAGAAGGTTTTTGAAGCGGATATCCCCATGCCCACGCATGCCGAGGCTATCGCCGCATCTATCGACAAGCTCGTAAGCCCCGAGTACGGCGTGATCTCCTCCATGAGTGAGATAGACGCTGTCGGCCACCGTGTGCTCCACGGCGGCGAGAAGTTCTCCCAGCCCGTTCTCATTAACGGACCGGTCATGGACGCTATCGAAGAGTGCATCCCGTTCGGACCGCTGCACAACCCCGCGAACCTCACCGGCATCAAGGCCTGCCAGGCCGTCATGGGCGACGTGCCCATGGTCGCAGTGTTCGACACCGCTTTCCATCAGACCATGCCGGGCAAGGCATATATGTACGCTGTGCCTTACGAATACTATAAGAATGACAGCGTCCGCCGCTACGGCTTCCACGGCACTTCCCACCGCTATGTCTCCGGTCACTGCGCCGAGGTCATGGGCAGACCTGCTGAGGAACTGAAGCTCATATCCTGCCATCTCGGCAACGGCTCCTCCATCTGCGCGATCGACGGCGGCAAGTGCGTCGACACCTCGATGGGCTTTACGCCTCTGGTCGGCCTGCCGATGGGCACCCGCTGCGGCGACCTCGATCCGGGCGCAATGCAGTTTATAATGAACAAGCACAACATCGGCATCGACGATATGCTGACCATCCTCAACAAGAAGTCCGGCGTGCTCGGTATCTCCGGTGTGTCCTCCGACTTCCGCGATCTGGACAAGGCCGCAGAAGAGGGCAACGAGAGAGCACAGCTCGCGCTCGATATGTTCCATTACTGGGTAGCGAAGGTCGTCGGCTCCTACGTTGCGGCGATGAACGGCGTTGACGCCATCATCTTCACCGCCGGTGTCGGCGAGAACTCCTCCTACACCAGAGCCGCTATCTGCGAATACTTCGGCTATCTCGGCGTGAAGATCGATCCCGAGGCAAACGCAAAGCGCGGTCAGGACATCATGATATCCACTCCCGACTCCAAGGTCAAGGTCTACGTCCTCCCCACGAATGAGGAGCTTGTCATCGCAAGAGACACCAAGGCTATTGTCGACGCTCTCTGATCACAGATCATAAATCAATTGGGTGCAGCCAACCGGAAAGGACGGCCGCACCCAATTTTATTAGGGGCATATTTCAGCAGAATTTTCCAAGAATTTCTGTGATAAGTGTTTTACTTCCGGGAAATTTATGGTATGATTTATTGTGATAAAATTCTTAGCATGAACAGTATCAGGAGGTGCGCTCTTGCAGTACACTCGCAGCTATGAATCCCCACTCGGCAGGATGCTTCTTGCGAGCGACGGTGCGGCGCTGACCGGGCTCTGGTTCGTGGGGCAGAAGTATTACGCCGCGGCGCTGGATAAGCAGCATGAGGAAAAGACACTGCCTGTCTTTGAGCAGACTGAAAACTGGCTCGATATATACTTCGGCGGCAGAGAGCCTGACTTCACGCCGGCGCTCGCGCCGGCAGGTTCAGAGTTCCGCCGGGAGGTCTGGGAGCTGCTTTGCTCTATCCCTTACGGGAAAACCGTGACCTATGCTGGGCTTGCCGCAGCCATAGCGGAAAGGCGCTCTCTTTCGCATATGTCCGCTCAGGCAGTCGGCGGGGCGGTCGGGCACAACCCGATATCGATAATCATACCGTGCCACCGGGTCGTCGGCAGCGGCGGCAGTCTCACCGGATATGCCGGGGGCATTGACAGGAAGATCAGGCTGCTCTCTCTTGAGGGCGCGGATATGTCCGGGCTGTACGTGCCCGCAAAGGGCACAGCGCTTTGAGCTGAAATAATAATATAGGAGGGATATGCGTGAAGAAAACTTTCGTGCGGCTGCTGGTGATAATTCCGGTCATCGCCATTCAGGCGCTGTGGCTGGTGTTGCTGATAAGATGGCTGTCACCGTACTCGGCAGTGATAAACTTCATACTGTCCATATTTGCCGCGTTCTTTGTACTGTATATCATCACGAAGCGGGATGAGAGCACATACAAGATCCTCTGGCTGCTCATCATCCTGACGATGCCGCTGGCAGGCGCCGCGCTGTATCTGCTCTTCGGCAACAGGCGCTCGGCAAGGATATTGCAGGGGCTTCTCAAGCGCGCGGAGCTGCCGCCTGTCACTGGAGGTCCCGAAGTTCTCAAGGAGCTTGAGGACAGCGATCCGCGCATGTCACAGACGATGGGCTGGCTGCAGAAGAAAACGGGCTGCCCGCTCCTGAAAAATGAGAGCGTAAAATATTACCGGCTCGGCGACGAGCTGTTCCCTGATATGCTCAATGATCTGCGCAGCGCGGAGGAATACATTTTCGTCGAATATTTCATTATCGCAAACGGCGTCATGTGGAACGCCATGGTCGATATAATGTCCGAAAAGGCGCGGCAGGGTGTTGACGTGCGTGTCATGTATGACGACCTCGGCAGCATCTCCACTTTCAACGCAAACGACGTGCGGCAGCTCACGGAGCGCGGCATCAAATGCGTCACCTTTAATCCTTTCGTCGTGCTCTCCGGAAACCTCAATTACCGGGATCACCGGAAAATGCTGATTGTGGACGGGCGTGTCGCCTATTCCGGCGGGATCAACATTGCCGATGAATATATAAACCAGAAAGAGCGCTTCGGACACTGGAAAGATATAGGCTTCAGGGTAACGGGCACGCCCGCCGCGGGCTACGCAAGGATGTTCGCGGGCTTCTGGAACGCTTTTTCCAAGCAGCCCGTCCCGGACGGCTACACCTTTATTGACCCGAGCATCCCTGAGAAAACGGACGGCTATGTCCTCAGCTACTGCGACTCGCCTTTCAACGCTGACTCTACCAGCACCAAGCTCTTCATCGACCTGCTCTCGCAGGCGACGGAATACGCATGGTTCTGCACGCCGTATCTCATGCCGGGGGACGACCTTGTCGACGCGATGATAATGGCTGCGCAGCGCGGGGTCGACGTACGCATAATGATGCCGGGTATACCCGACAAGAAGCTGATATTCCGTATGTCGCACAGCTTTTATCAGGAGCTGCTGATGGGCGGGGTGAAGATATACGAATACATCCCCGGTTTCCTGCACGCAAAGTCCTGCGTCATTGATGGGAAGATCGCGACAGTCGGCTCCGTGAACCTCGACCACAGAAGCCTGTTTTTGCAGTTCGAGAACAATTCCCTGTTCTACCGCTCGTCTGTTGCAGAAGAGGTCATGGCGGACTTCTTGGCAACGCTGGAGCGCTGCCGGGAGATCGTGCCATATAACCAGACGCAGTACGCCCTACGTCTCGCTTTCGACGGCATACTGCGCATATTCGCTCCGCTTTGCTGAGCACTGCACAGCGCCCGTAAATAAAGAACAAGGGTTTTCACAAGAAACTGTCGAAAATCAAAAAAATGCTTGAATTGTCCGGCGCTGTATGATATACTTGTCAAGCTGATTATTATGTACAAAATCGAAAGGGTCGAGATAAATGTCTGCACTTACTATCGTATTCACCGTTCTTCAGGTTCTCTCCGGTCTTGCTGTTACCGCTATCGTTCTGATGCAGAGCGGCAAGAGCGCCGGCCTTTCCGGTGCCATTTCCGGCGGCGCCGAGACCTTCCTTTCCAAGGGCAAGGCCAAAACGCTGGATGCAAAGCTTGCAAGGATGACCAAGTGGTTCGCACTTGTCTTCGTTATCCTCACTCTGATCCTGAACCTTATCTGAGCGGGCAAAGCGCAAATGAAAAACAGCGGCGGAATTTTCCGCCGCTGTTTTTCGTTCAGTCATAAATAATATCAGGAAGTCTGCAAATTGCGGACTTCCTGATATTTTTATTCCCATGTTTTCCAGACATCCGGGCAGTAGCCCACGGTGGCCTGCTTCCCGTTTCTGACGATAGGTGTCTTTATGAGGTACGGCACCTCATAGAGCTTATCAAGCTTTGCCTCCGCCGACGCGAGGTACTGGAAAAGCGGATAATCCTGATCGGCAGGATCGACCATCGCATCCAGCCCCACGGCATTTTTGACGGAGTTCAGCTCTCCTCTGCTCATGCCGTATTTCAGGATATCTACAAACTGGTACTTTATCCTGCGTTCCTTGAAGTAACGCTCGGCCTTTTTCGTGTCAAAGCACTTGGCCTTGCCGAATATCTGAATGTTCACCCCGGCTTATACCTCGACGATGACCGGCAGGATCATGGGGCTGCGGCGGGTAGTCTTATAAAGATACCCGGTTATATTGCTCTTGACCTTGCCCTTGATGCCAGTCCAATCGGTGATGTGCTGGTTCTCACAGGCTTCGACCGATTCGATCGCAACGCGCTTGAGTTCCTCCATCATGCTCTCCGCTTCCTTTACGTATATAAAGCCGCGGGTCACGATCTTAGGCTCGGAGACGAGGGTGTGCGTCTCGTTAGAATACGGGAGGACTATCACGACCATGCCGTCCTCAGCAAGCCTGTGGCGGTCACGCAGCACGACGCTGCCGACCTCGCCCACGCCGCTGCCGTCGACTAGGATCGCTCCGGCCTGGACGGTCTCCTCGCACTTGATGCTCTTCTTCGTTATCTCAATGACCTTGCCGTTTTCGGCAACGACAACATTCTTCGGCGCAACGCCCATGAGCTTTCCGAGCTCCGCATGCTTGACGAGCATCCTGTGCTCGCCGTGGACGGGGATGAAGAACTTCGGCTTCGTGAGTGCGAGCATCATCTTCTGCTCTTCCTGGCAGGCGTGGCCGGAGACGTGCAGATCGGTGTGCCGGTCGTATATGACCTCCGCGCCCTTGTGGAACAGCTCATCGATAACGCGGCTTATCATATTCTCATTGCCGGGAATAGCGGATGCGGAGATGATAACACGGTCGCCCGCATCGACATTTATCTGCTTATGCTCGGAAAAGGCCATGCGGTAGAGCGCGGACATCGTCTCACCCTGACTGCCGGTGGATATGATAACGGTCTGATTGCGCGGCAGCTTGTTTATCTTGTCAATGTCCACCATGACGTTCTCCGGGATATCCATATATCCGAGGACGGAAGCGACATGCAGGACATTCTCCATACTGCGCCCGGTTATGCCGACCTTGCGGTTATACTTTGCCGCGACGTTTATGATCTGCTGCAGACGGTGTACGTTCGAGGCAAAGGTCGTTATGATTATGCGCTTGTCACAGCCCATGAAGAGCTTGTCAAAGCTCTCGCCGACCTTGCGCTCAGACGCGGAATGACCCGGCTGCTCAACGTTTGTCGAGTCGCTCAGCAGCGCGAGCACACCCTCATTGCCAAGCTGACCGAGACGGGCGATGTCTATCATACTGCCGGCAATGGGCGTCACGTCTATCTTGAAGTCACCGGTGTGGATGACCGTGCCTATAGGCGTCGTGATAGCCAGCGCGACCGAATCCGGAATGCTGTGGTTCACATGGATGAACTCCACGGTAAAGCAGCCGAGACGGAAGACCGAGCCGTCCTTCTTGGTAAAGATCTGAGTGTTATAGAGCTGGTCGTGCTCTTCGAGCTTCAGCTCGACCAGCGCCGCCGTGAGAGGCGTGGTGTATATGGGAATGTCCAGATCGCGCAGCAGATAGGAAACGCCGCCTATATGGTCCTCGTGGCCGTGCGTGAGGATAAGCCCGCGTATCTTCTCGGCATTGGCTTTAAGGTAGGTGATATCCGGAAGGACGATGTCGATACCGTACATGTCCTCATCCGGAAAGCCCATGCCTGCGTCAACGATGATTATATCGCTGCCGCATTCATAGGCTGTCATATTCTTGCCTATTTCGCCCAGACCGCCGAGCGGGATAATTTTCAGTTTTGAAATCATATTATCTCCAATCTATTAAATAAAATCGTATGTACCATGCCTCCGATTATTGGTGCTCACAGTTAAGAGTATAACCTATGCTGTGAATAAATAATCACATCTCAGTGCGCCCTTCAATGGCGCGGTTAAGTGTCGCATCGTCCGCAAACTCAAGGTTCGAACCGACCGGGATACCGTAGGCAAGCCGCGTCACCTTAACATTAAAGGGCTTGAGCAGGCGTGAAAGATACATTGCCGTCGCCTCGCCCTCCGTGTCCGGGTTCGTCGCCATGATGACCTCCTGAATGTCATTCTCCGCCACCCTGACCAGAAGCTCCTTGATCCTTATATCGTCGGGGCCGACATGGCTCATCGGGGAAAGAACGCCGTGCAGGACATGATACGTGCCGTTATACTCCCGCCCGCGCTCTATACTGAGCACGTCGCGCGGTTCTGACACCACGCACACGGTGCTCTTGTCGCGCGTGTCGCTCGCGCATATCTGGCATATCTCCCCCTCGGTGAGGTTCTGGCACACCTTGCAGCAGTGGACGCTCTTCTTCGCCGAGACTATCGCATCCGCAAAGGACTGCGCCTCGGCATCCGGCAGGCTGAGGACATGGAAAGCGAGGCGCTGCGCGCTCTTTCTGCCGATCCCTGGCAGGGACGCGAATTTATCTACAAGGTTTTCAAGTGAAGCGGGAAAAAAGGACATGGCTTGCTCCTCAGTTTATCTTACTTGTTCTGATGCGCTCAATTGCTTCGGCGCGATCCGCGCTGCCGAACACAGCGCTGCCGGCAACCAGCACGTTTGCCCCGGCCTCGATGGCGAGAGCCGCGGTCGTACCGTCGATGCCGCCGTCCACCTCAAGCTCGCAGTCAGGCGAGAGCGTGTCGATAAGCTCACGCACACGGCTGATCTTCGGCAGCTGCTCATGCATGAAATGCTGCCCGCCGAAGCCCGGCTCCACCGTCATGACAAGGATAATGTCGACCATCGGCAGGAACGGCAGGACCGCCTCTGCTGGGGTGTTTGGTTTAATGACAACACCCGCCTTTTTGCCGAGCCCTCTGGCAATTCCTATAGCCTTGAGAATATTTTCCTGACTGTCGGCCTCGACATGGAAGGTCACCATATCCGCCCCGGCCTTGCAGAACTGCTCGGCATAGCGAGCCGGCCTGTCTATCATAAGATGAACGTCAATGAACATATCCGTCGCCCGGCGCAGGGATTTGAGCACGGGGATACCGATGGAAATATTCGGCACGAACAGACCGTCCATTACATCAAAATGCAGATAGTCGGCGCCCGCGGCCGCTACCTCTCCGACCTCCCGGCCGAGTTTCGCAAAATCGGCGGACAGTATTGATGGTGCGACTTTTATCATCTTGGTTCTCCTTTACGCGGAAAGTGTACCGCGCAGCACGCAGACACTGATTTATTATACTACAGGTCTGCGCTAATTTGCAATACTCTTGACTGCTGCGGCAATTAGATATAAAATACAAAAATGTAAGACAAACGATTGGAGAGTTTTGAGTGGCGCGTAAAGATAAGAAGGAAAAGGCGGTCAAGGTCATATACGGCTTCACGATCGCCTGGATAATCGCGGCTGCATTTCTGCCGCTGTATAACATATGGTATCTGCTGCTGGCGGCCGGAATCTCCGGCTTTGTCGCATGCCTTTTCGGCAGAAGTTCCGTGCAGAAAGAAAACGAAGCGGGACGTGAGCAGGTGTCCAAGTCTGCCGCCGCGCCGGAGCGCGTCGAAAAGAAGAGCTACGGTCCGGAGATCGACCCGATAGTCGAGGAGGGCAACCGCGCGCTCAGCGAGATGGGCAGGCTATACATGTCCATCAAGGACACCGAGGTGCGCAAGAAGATCAATGAGCTGATGCGCATCACGGATAAGATCACGCAGGATGCAATCGCCGATCCCTCGGATATCCCGCAGATAAAGAAGTTTATGAACTATTATCTGCCGACGACGATAAAGCTCCTCAACGCCTATGACAGAATGAGCGCGCAGGGCATCGAGGGCGAGAATCTCGACAAGAGCATGAAGAGCATAAACGAAATGCTCGACGCCGCCATCGAAGCGTTCAAGAAGCGGCTCGATTCTCTGTTTGAGGATCAGGCGCTGGATATCGAAACCGATATAAAAGTCATGAATACCATGTTGGCCAGAGAAGGGCTTTCCGGTAACAAGGACTTTGAGATAACAACAGAAAGGACACAAACAACATGAGTGAAGAAAAGAGCTTCATCCCCGCCCTTACCCTTGAGCCGAACGCTGCGCAGACCGAAGCCGCCGTTGAGGAGGCTCCCGTCGAGGAAAAGCAGGCAGAGCAGACGCCCGTCGAGAAGCTTGATATCAGCAGTCTCTCCCCGGCTGAACAGGCCGCAGTGCGTGATTTCTCAGAGAAAATAGACATCAAGAACACCGATCAGGTCATGAACTACGGCAGTGCCGCGCAGAAGAATATCTCCGAGTTCTCTGACGCCGCTCTCAGCAGCGTCAAGACCAAGGATCTCGGCGAGTGCGGCGATATGCTCAGTGAGCTTGTTGTCGAGCTCAAGGGGCTGAACTTCGATGAGGAGGAAAAGAAGGGCTTCCTCGGTCTGTTCAAGAAGGCTTCCCAGACCATTGCCGAGAAGAAGGCGCAGTTCGACAAGGCTGAGGTCAATGTCGACAAGATAGTCGAAGAGCTTGAAAAGCATGAGATCACGCTGATGAAGGACATCAGCATGATGGATAAGATGTACGAAAAGAACGAGGAGTACATGAAGGAGCTCACCATGTATATCCTCGCCGGCAAGCTCAAGATAGAGCATCTGCGCAATGTTGAGCTGCCAGAGTACGTCGCAAAAGCCAAGGAGACCGGGCTTCCCGAGGATGCGCAGGCCGCGAATGATTTCGCAAACCTCATAGGCCGCTTCGAGAAGAAGATACACGACCTTGAGCTGACGCGCACTATCTCCGTGCAGATGGCTCCGCAGATCCGCATGGTGCAGAATAACGACAGCCTGATGGCCGAGAAGATCCGCTCTTCGATCGTCAACACCATCCCCCTCTGGAAGAACCAGATGGTGCTGGCTCTGTCGCTGTACCACTCCGAGCAGGCCATGCAGGCGCAGCGCAACGTGACCGATGTGACCAACGAGCTGCTCATGAAGAACGCGAAGACCCTGCATCAGGGCAGCGTGAACGTCGCGAAGGAGTCTGAGCGCGGCATCGTCGATATGGAAACGCTCAAGCAGACCAACCTTGAGCTTATCGCCACGCTTGACGAAGTGCGCCAGATTCAGGACGACGGCCGTGCCCGCCGCGCTCAGGCCGAGGATGAGCTTGCGCGTATCGAGGGCGAACTCAAGGATAAGCTGCTCGAAATGAAGGGCTGATAGGCTGTGCTTCCGTAAGGAGGAATATATGGATTTTTTCAAGAAGCCCGCTGTGGCGGTGATTTTGTCGCTTATAGTTATTTTCGCGTCCACACTGATTTCTGTCAGCGCGAAGCTCAACAATAAATGCGACAAGGTAACCGACGGCTTTTACAGCGGCGTAAGATACAAAGGCGAGGATCACGACGCCATTGCCGAGGAGATCAGTTCGCTCTGCGCAGTCACGGATGAGATCGTGCCTATCGCGTCGAATTACGGGATAGACACCGCCGCGCTCTCTGACAGCAGCCAGCGTCTCCGCACGCTCGTCTCCTCCGGGAGCCGAGATATCGGCAGCGTGTATCAGACATATTCTGAGTTCATAACTGCACTCAAGGACGTTGAGGCGCAGCTTCACGCGACGGGGCTGAGCAGCCGCCACGAAGAGGCAATGAGTGAATACTCGGATGAGATCGCCGACTGTGTCGACGATATAAACGCCGCCTGCTATAACGACAGTGTGCGCGAGTTCCTGCGCAAATACGATAAGTTTCCAACCCGTAATTGGGCTGATTTTCTCGGCGTCAGTTTCCCCGAATACTTTTCCTGAATAAACAGAGGTAGAAAAATGTCAATCGAAAAAGGCCGCGCATATTTCAGAGCTCTCGGACTGGAGGACAGAGTTCAGGAATTCACCGTTTCCTCCGCAACCGTTGAGCTGGCGGCTCAAGCTCTGGGCGTCGAGGGCGCCCGCATCGCAAAGACGCTGTCCTTCAAGACCGATGACGGCTGCATGCTTATCCTCGCAGCCGGCGACGCAAGGATAGACAACCACAAGTTCAAGGAGTATTTCCACTTTAAGGCGAAGATGCTCTCGGCGGACGAGGTGCTCGAGCTGGTCGGCCACCCGGTCGGCGGCGTGTGTCCTTTCGGCATAAACGAGGGTATCCCCGTATACCTTGACGAAAGCCTCAAGCGCTTCGAGACGGTGTTCCCCGCTGTCGGCAGCGCGAGCAGCGCCATCGAGCTAAACCTCGATGAGCTGTACAGATACTCTAACGCCAAGGCTTGGATAGACGTCTGCAAGCTTCCGGAGGCATGAGTCCTTCGGGACAATAAAAACGAATCAGGATGAAGCGATAAACTTTATCCTGATTCGTTTTTATTTCCAGCACTTTACGGAGCTGACGGCATTATCACCAAGTGAAGGCCCCTGCCTGGGCACAAGGCGATCAATATATCCAAAGCTTAAATTTTATGAATATTTACTATTGCAATATGCGTCGAATTACAATATACTTTGGCATTATTTCAATTGCGAATATGCAGTATGGGTGGGACAAGCATGAATAATTATCAATTTGCTTACGGTGACGGTACAGTGACGCTTCCGCTGGATGGGTGCGATATCCTTGGCGAGCTGCACGGCAACAAGGTTGAGCCTATAAAGGACATCCGGACGGCACTTTGGGGATCGCTCGATGAGCCGATCGGCAGCGAGGCGCTGTGCAAGCGCGTCAAGGCGGGAAACACCGTCGCGCTCATAGTCAGCGACATGTCGCGCTTCTGGATGCGGCAGGATCTTGTAGTCCCGCATCTGGTGGACTATCTCACTCAGCGCTGCGGAGTGCAGGAAGCAGACATCAGCATAGTCATCGCAAACGGGACGCACGAGGGCGGCGACGAGCAGGAGCTGCGCACACTTGTGACCGATGCGGTATATGACCGCGTCCGTGTCGAGAACCATGACTGCGAGGCTACCGACCTTGTGTACCTCGGCACGACACCGCACGGCACACCCGTGTCCATCAACCGCACGGCGGCGCAGGCAGATATCGTGATCTGCCTCGGCGCGGTGACGCACCACGTGATGGCAGGCTTCGGCGGCGGGCGCAAGAGCATACTGCCGGGCATCAGCAGCCGCGAGACGATATTTCATAATCACGCGTTTTCCTTAGATGCGGCGCAGCTTCGCTCGAACCCCGCCATCGGAAACGGCGTACTCAAGGGCAATCCCCTGCACGAGGACATGTGCGAGGCAGCAGGTTTGGTAAAAAATCTGTTTATCATCAACCTTGTGATGAACGCGCAGATGCAGCTTGCCGCCATCTTCTCCGGACACTATCTCTCCTCATGGGAGCAGGCCTGCCGCACGGTGGACAAGATATATCAGGTGGACATACCGGCGAAAGCGGACGTCATCGTCACGAGCTGCGGCGGCTACCCGAAGGATATTTCCCTTTATCAGGGCACTAAGGCCATTGACAATGTGGAGTCCGGCCTGAAGCCGGGCGGGACTCTGATACTGATGATCGAGGCGCGGGACGGCGGCGGGCCCGCCGAGTACTTCGATTGGTCGAAGGATCTCACCGCGGGAACGATAGAGCAGCGCCTGCGCGAGCATTTCACGGTCGCGGGATATATCTTCTTCCTCAACTGCGAGCAGGCGCAGCGCTATAACATTCTGCTCTATTCAAGCATCGACTCGAAGGACGTCGAGCCGATGGGGATGAAGGCGTTTTCCGATGTGGATTCCCTGCTTGCCGCAGCGCAGCTTGAGGGAAAATCGGTCTACGTGATACCGAACGGCTCCACGGTTATACCGCATGTGAAGGAGGATACTGAAGCATGAAACGCAATTACATCGCAAAAAGATTTCAGAACGCCGGCAGCGGGCTGACGCTCGACACAGAAGCCCTCGCAAAGTATAAGGATATAATTGACCTGAGTATCGGCGACACGGATTTCATCACCGACGAGGGCATAATAAACGCCGCCTTCCGTGACGCGAAGGCCGGGTACACGCGCTACGGCGACCCCAAGGGCGACCCGGAGCTTATAGACGCGGTGTGCCGCGCGTGGCAGGAGGATTTTGAGCAGAAGCTCCCGCACGATCATGTACTTGTGAGTGCGTCAAGCTGCCTCGGCATGGCGCTTGTGATGTTCTCGATCCTTGATCCAGGCGACGAGGTCATCGTCTTTTCCCCGTACTTCCCCATGTACCGCACACAGATAGAGCTTGCAGGCGGCGTGTGCGTCGATGTGCCGACCTACGCGAGCGAGGACTACGCCATTGACGAGGCACGTCTGCGCGCCGCCATTACGCCGCGGACAAAGGCAATAATATTCAACAACCCCACGAACCCCACCGGCATGGCCTACGGCAATGATACGCTCGAAATGCTTGCACGCGTCGCGAAGGAATATGACCTGCTCATCGCGGCAGATGAAATATACACTACCTATCTCTACGAGGGCGACTTCCGCCCCCTCCGCACTCTGCCTGGGATGGCTGAACGTACTATTACTCTCAACAGTTTTTCAAAGAACTTCCTTATGACCGGCTGGCGCGTCGGCGTTATCATCGCTGAACCCGAGTTGCTGGAAGTCATGAACGATATTAACGGTTCTCTCATCTATACCGCGCCCTCGATATCGCAGCGCGCCGCGATCCATGCACTCTCGATGCGCCGCGAGATACGCGAAAAATACGTCACCGCATACCGCGACCGTATCTTTTATACAGCAGACCGCATAGAAAAAATTCCGTATCTCAGTCTTGTGCGGCCTAAGGGTACGTTCTATCTGTTCCCCGGCATAGAGAAAACCGGACTCACGGACGACGAGTTCTGCAATGTGCTGCTGGATAAGGCGCATGTCCTTGTAAGCCACGGTAAAGCCTTCGGCACGGCAGGTGCCGGGCACTTCAGAATTGCATGCACAGTGGGTATTGATACACTTAAAATTGCATTTGACCGCATGGAAAAGCTTTCGTTCTGAGCTATTCTCCCTGCTTTTGCATAAATTGCACAATTCTGATGGGTAATTATTCATGTTTCTCATAAGAACTGAGTATTTACAAATCTGAATTAGTGAGTATAATTATGCACATCACTTACATATTCGTGCATATAAATGCATGAGAGGGAGGATAAAATGAAAAACCTTAGCATACTCAAAAAAATGCTGTTGCTGGCACTCAGCGCCGCGATGCTGCTGACCGTCCTTACCGGATGCGGCAGCGGTGAAACCGCAGCTCCGCAGGATGAGCAGGCAACCGAAGCACAGGCTGAAGAGCAGCCCGCCGCTGAAGCCTCCACCCTGCTTGAGCAGATCAAGGCCAAGGGCAAGCTCGTCGTCGGCACCGAAGCCCAGTACGCCCCCTATGAGTTCAAGGATCTCGATGCTAACTTTGTCGGCTGCGACATGTGGCTGGCTCAGCAGATCGCCGACAGCCTCGGCGTTGAGCTTGAGATCGTCGACATGTCCTTCGCGGGCATCATCCCCGCGGTGCAGTCCGGTCAGGTCGACCTCGGCATAGCCGCCTTCACCAACACCCCCGAGCGTGCTGAGGAGATAGACTTCAGCAATCTTTACGAGACCAGCGCACAGCTGCTGATCGTCAAGACCGGCAACGCTGACACCTACTCCACCAAGGAAGCCCTCGCAGGCCAGAAGGTCGGCGCACAGAAGGGCACCATCCAGTCCCAGCTCATCCAGTCCGCACTTCCCGACAGCGAGCTCTTCGAGCTTGAGAAGTACCCCGCACTCGCACTTGAGGTACAGAACGGCAACATCGCAGGTCTGGTAGTCGACCAGGCAGTCGGCGAGTCCCTCGTAGCCAACAGCAACGGTGAGCTTGAGGTCTCCAACTTCGAGTTCTCCGCTGAGGAAGCTTCCTTCGGTAAGTCCGTCGTCATCGCGAAGGGCAACGAGGATCTGGTCGCAGCAGTGAACGAGGTCGTCAATAAAGTCACCTCCGACGGCAGCTACCAGGCAGCCTACGACGAGGCAGTCGCACTCGCGGCAACCCTCGGCATGTAAGAAATATACAGCAAAAACTGACTACGGGCTTCGCCACTTCGGCGGCGAAGCCCGATTAAACTTTGAGGAGGGGTTCCCGTGAAATTTACGTTTTTTGAAACGATCGGAAAACTCATCGTCCGCTACCACAGCTTTTTTGAAGAGGGCATAATAAACACCCTTATCATAGCAGCCTTCGCAGTGCTTTTCGGCACGATCCTCGGCACGCTCATGGCAAGCATGCGCATGAGCAGGATCCTGCCGCTGCGATGGATCGCCACGGCCTACATTGAGTTTATCCGCGGAACTCCCCTGATGGTTCAGCTGATGTTCATCTTTTACGGTCTTCCGATGGCCGGTATCACGCTGCCGGATATTTCGTGGATCCCGAACTTTTCGCGCTTTTCCGCAGGCATCATCGCAATGAGCCTCAACAGCTGCGCGTACACCGCGGAGATCATCCGCTCCGGTGTTCAGGCTGTTGACAACGGCCAGATGGAGGCAGCCCGCAGCGTCGGCTTCAGCCACTCTCAGGCCATGAGGCTCGTCGTTCTGCCGCAGGCGATAAAGAATATCCTCCCCGCACTCGGCAACGAGTTTGTGACGGTCATCAAGGAATCCTCCATCGTCTCCGTTATCGGTCTTGCCGATCTCATGTTCCGCACGAACGACGTCATTGCCGTTACATACAAGAGCCTCCCCTGCCTCGCGATAGCCGCGCTGTGCTATTTTGCGATGACCTTCACGGGCGGGCGTATTATCGCGCTGGCTGAAAGGAAGATGAACCATGGCAAATGAAAAGCTGATACAGGTCGTCGACCTGTGCAAGAGCTATCACAAGCTTGATGTTATAAAGCACATAAGCGTTGATTTCAGCAAGAACGAGGTCGTATCGATCATCGGCCCCTCCGGCGGCGGCAAAAGCACATTCCTGCGCTGCATGAACCTGCTCGAAAAGCCGAGCTCCGGTCAGATTCTCTTTAATGGCGTGGATATATGCGCGAAGGATCAGAGCAAATACATAGACCAGCACTGGCAGAAAATGGGCATGGTGTTCCAGCAGTTCAATCTCTTCAACAACATGACCGTGATGAAAAACCTCACCGCAGCGCCCGTCCGCATCAAAGGCATGGATAAAAAGCAGGCCGAGGACAAGGCCATAGAGCTGCTTGGACGCGTCGGTCTTGCCGACCGCGCGGACGCTTATCCCGACCAACTATCCGGCGGGCAGAAGCAGCGTATCGCCATTGTCCGCTCGCTGATGATGGATCCTGAGGTCATGCTCTTCGACGAGCCGACCAGTGCGCTTGACCCCGAAATGATCGGTGAAGTGCTCGACGTTATGAAGCAGCTTGCCGAAAGCGGGATGACTATGATCGTTGTCACGCACGAGATGCGCTTCGCCCGCGAGGTGAGCAGCAGGACTATCTTCCTTGACGACGGGCACATCGTTGAGGACAAGCCCTCGCATGAGCTGTTCGACCACCCAGAAAGCCCGCGTCTTATCAGCTTTTTTGATAAGATGCTCTGAACAATATACACGAGAAAAGAAACACAGGCGGTCACGGGTCCGCCTGTGTATATTTATATAAACCGGAAATCTATCTCTGTATGGAGTTCATTATGGTCTGCCAATCGCTGAGGCTCAGACCGTCGGACAGGCTGAGAGAATAGGAATAGCTTCCGTCCGTCCATATAGCGAGAGTATACTGCCCGGCGTCCCCCTTGAGCGTCACGGTTATGCTGCCGGCTTCAAACTCGGTCACATCCGTATAAACGTTATAATCTCCGGAGCAGTCCACCGTACCGGCGGCTTTTCTGTAGCATGCGGTCTTGCCTTCGCCGGTATAATATATCTCAGCAAGCTCATGCCAGTAGGATATATATTCCGTCTGCTCGGGCGTGAACGGCAGGTCGATGTCGTTCACCTCAAAGCCGACAGCGGCAGACAGTGCAGCCGCGGAATCAAGCTCAACAATATCCGCGCCGCCTTGGACAAAGCCGGGGGTGTCCCCCCTCATTGGTCTGCAGATCATCGCTCGTACTCACCTGTGCGGGGCTTCTTAGTGCGGACGCGACGGCAATGATAACGGCAAGGCAGGCAGCCATTGACAGGAGCTTCGTCACCGTCCTGCCGGTCTGCTTTCTTCGCTTCGGCGAGCGTGTCAAAATCCGTGATTGGAACGGCTCATTTACCGCTCTGTCCTATATACAGATGGGACGGCAAAAAGGTTGCAGTTTTGCGAAAAAAATTTTGCCCCCGGAGCGGATATACACCGAGGGCGATTTTCACGGAGCGAGTTTATACTTGTATTTGTCCTCTTCGGTTATCTCACGCAGGACGCGGCAGGGGTTGCCGACAGCGACGACGCCCGATGGGATATCGCGCGTCACGACGCTGCCTGCGCCGATAACGGTATTGTCCCCTATCGTCACGCCGGGCAGCACCGTCACGCCCGCGCCGATCCAGACGTTATTGCCGACGGTTATAGGCAGGGCGATCTCAAGACCGGCGTTGCGCTGCTCAACATCCAGCGGGTGCCCCGCGGCGGAGAAGCAGCAGTTCGGCGCGATGAACACATGATCGCCGAAGGTTATGGGCGCGCAGTCGAGTATCACAAGATTGTGATTGGAATAGAAATCATCGCCGACGAAAATATTATACCCGTAATCGCACCAGAAAGGCGCGGTGATGCGCAGACCATTCCCGGCCTTGCCGAGGATGCCGCGCATTATCTCGTCCTGCTGCGCCGTATCCGAAGGCAGACAAAGATTATAGCGGTGGCACTTGTCCTTACACTCGGCGAGCTGCCGCGCAAGCTCCTCATCGTAATTGGCGTCATACAGAAAGCCGGCCGCAGCCTTTTCACGCTCTGTCACAGTACACACTCCTCGCCGAGTTATTTTGTCCCGGTCGAGCCAAAGCCGCCGCGGCTGTCGTCTCTGAGCTTATCGACGGTGATGAACTCAAGCTCCGGCTGCCGCTCCATGATGCGGAACTGGCAAATGCGCTCGTTCTTCTTTATGTGTGTATCCCGCAGGGCGTAGACAGGAGCCTTCCACTCATCCGCGTCCCCGCAATAGGAGTTATCGACAACGCCGACGCTGTTGGTCAGGATGATCCCGAAGTTTTTGAAAGTGCTGCTGCGCGGGGCGATATGCGCTTCATAGCCCTCCGGCAGGATCATTCCGACACCAAGACGTAGATAACGGAACTCCCCCGCTTTCATCTCGACATCCTCCGCCGCGCGGAGATCGATCCAGTCACCCTTGGCGAGTTTTTCGATTTTCGTGATCTCATCATCAAAATATTTTATAAACAGCTGCATTGCTAAACACTCCGACTTTTGTATTTATTGACATCTTTGCCAGCTATGGGTAAAATATAAATATCAATGCCGATATAATATCACACACGGGAGGACATTTCCATGCCAAGTTTTCAGGATTTTTATTTTCAGTCAAGCACCGGCAGAACAAGCATCCACGCACTCAAGTGTGTACCGGACGGCAAGCCGCGCGCGGTAGTGCAGATCGCCCACGGCATCGCCGAGCACATTGACCGCTACAGACCGTTCATGGAGTTTCTGGCGGATAACGGCTTTGTCGCCGCAGGCAACGACCACCTCGGCCACGGCAAGAGCATACGCGTACCCGAGGAGCAGGGCTTCTTTGCTGAGAAAGACGGCTGGTGGCGCGTCGTGGACGATATGGACAAGCTGCACGACATCATGTCGAAAGAGTACCCGGAGCTTCCCTACGTGCTCTTCGGGCACAGCATGGGCAGCTTCCTCACGCGCACATATCTCATAAAGCACCCGGATAAGTACGACGGCGTCATACTCAGCGGCACAGGGCACCAGAGCCCGGCGCTCGTCCTCGGTGGGAACGCCGCGGCCTCTGTCATGGCGAAGCTCAACGGCGCGATGGGCGACGGCGCGAAGCTCGATTCGCTGGCCTTCGGCACGTACCTCAATAAGATAGAGAACCCACGCACGAAGTTTGACTGGCTCTCCCGTGACACAGAGCAGGTGGACAAGTACATTGCCGATCCGCTCTGCGGCTTTGTCGGAAAGATAGGTCTGTACCGCGATATGATGCAGGGGATAAAGTTCATCACGGATAAGAAGAACATCGCGCAGATGAACAAGGAGAAGCCCGTATACTTCATGTCCGGCGACGGCGACCCCGTCGGCGACTACGGCAAGGGCGTTGTGCGCGCGTACAAGGCCTTCTGCGACGCAGGACTGCACGATGTATTCATGCGGCTCTACCCCGGCGGACGGCACGAAATGCTCAACGAGACAAATAAGGAGCAGGTATATCAGGATATCCTCAACTGGCTGAACGAGAAGATCTGACTTTTATACGTTAAAACCCCTGACCTTACGGTCAGGGGTTTTTGTTGATTCAGTTATAGGAATTACTCTTCCTCGGTCTCAGGAGCAATGCCGGTGGCGGTGCCGTCTGCGCCGACTTCGTAAACAAGAGCGTCCTCGCCGTTATCATCGGCGTACTCCTCTTCCTCGACCTCTTCGACCGCAGCGGGTGCGGGCTCAGACAGGGCACGGATGGAGAGGGAAATCTTGTGCTTGTCATCGTCGATAGCGGTGATCTTTGCATCAACAACATCGCCGACGTTCAGGACATCCTCGGGCTTGCCGATGCGGCGGTTGGCGATCTGGGAAATGTGGATCAGACCGTCAACACCGGGGAGAACTTCTGCAAATGCGCCAAAAGGCATGAGCTTGACAACGGTAACGGGTGCGACATCGCCCACGCCGTACTTGTTGACAAACTGCTCCCAGGGATTGCCGTTGGGATCCTTGTAGCCAAGGGAGATCTTGCGCTTTTCCTTATCGAAGGAGATGACGTAAACATCTATCTCATCACCGACGGAGACGACCTCGGAGGGCTGGTGGATGCGGCCCCAGCTCAGCTCGGAGACGTGGACCATACCATCAATGCCGCCGATATCGACAAATGCGCCGTAGCTGGTCAGGGACTTGACGGTGCCGTGATACTTCTTGCCGACCTCGATCTCGTTCCAGATGTTCTCGATGCGCTCGCGGCGCTCAGCCTGTGCAACACGGCGGATGGAGCCGACAACACGCTTGCGTGCCTTGTTGACCTCGGTGATCTTGAGGCGGACAGTCTTCTTGAGCAGCTGTGCAAGATCAGCCTCGCGGGGCAGATCGGTCTGGGATGCGGGAACGAACACGCGCACGCCCTTGACATTGACGACAACGCCGCCCTTGTTCTCTTCGGTGACAACGCCTTCGAGAACGGTCTCGTTATCGACAGCTTCTTCAACTGCGTTCCACATCTTGGCAGCGTCAAGACGCTTCTTGGAGAGCATTGCGGTGCCTTCGACATCGTTGACTCTGACAACAACAGCTTCGATAGTATCGCCGACCTTGACAGCATCTTCGACCTTGATGCCGTCATCGGTGAACTCGGAAGTCGGAATGAAGCCGGAATACTTGGCGCCCAGATCAACACTGATCTCGGTGCCGGTAATAGCAACAACAACGCCGGTTACCTTATCTCCATTATATATAGTTTTGAGAGTCTCCTCCAGCATTTCATCGAAGGACTTTTCCTTCTCAACTGCGGATTCTTCAACTTTGATTTCGTCGCTCATTTTGTTTCTTACCTCCTTAATTATCCACGCCGGGGTGGATGCACCGGCCGTGAGTCCCACTGTGTCAGCCGTTTTCAGCCTGTCCATATCAAGGGCATCCGCCCTCTCTATAAACTCTACGCACGGACAATGCTCCCTGCATATCTCTGCAAGATGCACACTGTTCGCGCTGTGCCTGCCGCCGATGACAACCATGGCGTCACAATCCGAGGCAATCCTGGCCGCCTCCTCCTGACGCGTGGACGTAGCAAGGCATATTGTATCAGATATTTCCGGATTTGTACATCTTTTTTTTATAACATTGCAACATTCGGTAAAATTACTGTTGGTCTGCGTCGTTTGAACGACAAGTGTTATGGGTTTTTCCCAATAGCACGGATTTTCATCCAGCCATTGCTCGAGTTCTGCCGCATTTTCAAGCACTTTGTGCTCCCCGCACCAGCCGCAGATGGCCTCGACCTCGGGGTGGTTGCGCATACCGATGACAACGGTGAAGCGGTTTTTCTCCTTGGCGGCGGTGACGATCTTATGTATGGCTTTCACCTTGGGGCAGGTCGCGTCATGTATCACGGCTCCGGCCTTTTGGAGTTCCTCGTACACCTCCGGTGCCGCGCCGTGCGCGCGGATTAGCACATCCTCGCCGGGGCGCGCTTCATCTGCGCGCTCTATCACGCGCAGCCCCTTTGAGGTAAGCTCCCGTACGACGTCCTCATTATGGATGAGCTGGCCGAGGCTTGCGCACATCCCCTTATCCTCCAGCAGCTTCTCCGCCATGCCGACGGAGCGGTTGACCCCGAAGCAGAACCCGGCGCTCTGCGCTACTCTGAGTTCCTTCATTGCGTTTACTCCTGCTTCGGGCTGAGGCGGTCGATGACAAGCCCCGCGAGCACTGCGGCGCTCTCTTCAAAGTTAAGGCTGCTGGTATCGACGCGCACGGCGTCCTCCGCCGCGCGCAGCGGAGCCGCGGCGCGCTTGGTGTCCTGATCATCGCGGTACTCGATATCTTTCAGAACCTCGTCAAAGCTCGCGTCCACGCCCTTGGCCTCAAGCTCGAGCATACGGCGCTTCGCGCGCTGCTCGGCGCTGGCGGTGAGGAATATCTTGAGGTCAGCGTCAGGGAGAACGACGGTACCGATATCGCGCCCGTCCATGACGACATTGTGCTCACGCGCAAGCTTGCGCTGCATCTCAAGCAGGAAGCTCCTGACCGCAGGCAGGGACGACACGTCCGATGCGCAGATGGATATCTCCGGCATACGGATCGCTTCCGACACGTCCTCCCCGTCGAGGAACATACGCTGCTCCCCGGCTTCGTTATAGCGCATCTCGATACTGAGCTTGGGCAGCAGAGCCTTGACGGCAGGCTCATCATGCCGGTCTATGCCCGTGCGGTAGGCCGCCAGACCGACGGTGCGGTAGATCGCGCCGGTATCGACATATATAAAGCCGAAGTCCGCAGCGAGCTTTCTCGCCATCGTGCTCTTGCCCGCGCCGCTGGGTCCGTCTATGGCAATAGAATAAAAGTCTTTCATTACACTGTCTCCGTTCATATTGAATTACCGGCAACATAGCCGGTCGACCACGCTATCTGAAGATTGAAACCGCCGGTGTAGCCGTCAAGGTCAAGCACCTCACCGGCAAAATACAGCCCCGGCATCAGCTTTGACTCCATCGTGCGGGGGTTGACTTCCTTTGTGCTCACGCCGCCCGCTGTGACTATCGCCTCGTCTATCGGCCTTGTCCCGGTCACGGACACAGGGAAAGCCTTGAACAGGTGCAGCAGCCGCATGCGCTGCTCATGCGTGATGGCGTTCACCTTGGTGTCCTCCGGGATGCCGGACAGGCGGACAAGCACGGGGATCATGGTGCGCCCGGCAAGATCAGTCAGGGCGTTCTTGAATTCCTTATTGGAGTACTTTTCAAAATCACGCAGGATGCGCGCGTCGAGCTTCTTTTCGTCAAGCCCCGGCTTGAGGTCAATTTCGAGCCTGTAGGCAGCCTTGCCCATATTGCGCATATGCGCGCTTGCTGAGAGCACCAAAGGCCCGGAAACGCCGAAGTGTGTGAAGAGCATTTCGCCAAGCTCCCGGTAGATAAGCTTATCATTTTCATAAGCGGAGAGCGTCACATTCTTGAGTGAGAAGCCCTGCATCTCGGCGCAGTAATCATCACCGCTTTCAAACGGGACGAGCGATGCGCGCGTCGGAGTCACGGTATGCCCGAAGCGGCGGGCAAAACCGAAGCCGTCGCCGGTCGAGCCGGTCAGCGGATAGGACAGTCCGCCGGTACACACTGCCGCCGCGCGGCACGGGATGAAGCCCTGATCCGTCGAGACACCGGACACGCAGCCTTCCTCCGCCGCGATGCCGGTCGCATGCGCCTGCATGAGCTTCACGCCCGCATTGCGGCAGAGCTTCGTCATGAGCGCGGCAACATCATTTGCGTTATCCGACTGCGGGAACACACGGTTCCCGCGCTCGGTCTTGAGCGGCAGGCCGTGCGACTCAAAAAAGGCTATCGTGTCCTCCGGGGAAAGGCGGTTCAGTGCGCTGTAAAGGAAGCGCCCGTCCCCGGGGATATTGGACATAAAGGTTTTGATGTCACAGTTATTCGTGACGTTGCAGCGCCCCTTGCCGGTGATCCTGAGCTTGCGCCCAAGCTGCCGGTTCGGGTCAAGAAGCGTGACCGAAAGGCCGCGCTCCGCCGCGGTATACGCGCACATCATCCCGGCGGGGCCGCCGCCGATGACGACAAGATCGGTATATTCAAGACGCATATGTATCACCGCTCCCCTTTCGGTCTGACACGCTCAAGCTCCTCGGGCGTGAGATATCTCCACGCGCCGGGCTTGAGCTCTCCAAGCTCCAGCGCGCCCTCGCTTATTCTTTTAAGGCGCAGCACCTTGAGGCCGACCGCCTCGCACATTTTTCTGACCTGGCGGTTGCGCCCCTCGAGTATCGTGATCTCAAGCTCTGCGCCGCCCGGAAACAGGCTGCGCAGGCCGACCTCCGCACCGTCGACAACATAACCGTCAAGCTCCATCGGCTCGCGCAGGTACTCCATCGCAAGGCCGATATCCTCGCCCTCAACGCGCGTCAGGTAGGTCTTATCCACATTGTGCGACGGGTGCATCATGTAGTTTGCAAAGTCCCCGTCGTTTGTCATGAGCAGCAGCCCCTCGGAATACATATCGAGTCTCCCGACGGGGTAAACGCGGCATGGTACGTTTCTGACAAGCTCGGTCACATCTCGGCGTCCCTTTTCGTCGCTCATGGTCGTGACATATCCACGCGGCTTATTCAGCATTATGTAAACCTTATCTCCGGACTCGGGCAGCAGCTTGCCGTCCACAAGTATGGTGTCCGTCGCCGGGTCGGCCTTTTCGCCAATCGTGGCCGTGTGTCCGTTTATTTTGACACGCCCATCGGTGATAAGCGTCTCGGCGGCGCGGCGGGACATGAGCCCCGCCGCGGATATAAGCTTTTGGATCCTCTCTTGCATTTAAAGTTTTTCCTCCGAAAAACTGACAGTATGAAAGCACGGGAAAGACAGCACCGCGTCCCCGGCATAGACCAGAGGGCACGAGGCCGCTTCCTCTCCGTTTATTATAACGCTTAATGTGCCCGCTGTCTCCCCCGAATTTACCGGTGCGAATACAAATCGCGGAAGCTCCGCGCGCAGCTCGATTTCACGCCCTGCCGGTACAAGCAGCTCAAGCCCGCCTTGCGGGACGGCGGAGACGGAGCTCACATTTCCGGAGACTACCGGGACTCGAAACGTCAGGTTCTCCGAAAGCTCACGCAGTGTGTAAGCGGAATACACCCAATCGTAAAGGCGGATATGGTCGTTCCAGTCGTCGGGGTCGGAGAGCGTCACGCACACAAAGCGCATGCCGTTTCTCTCGCAGCAGGTAACTAAGCAGCGCCCCGCCGCCATCGTGTAGCCGGTCTTACCGGCGACGCAGCCGGAGCAGCGGTCGAGGAGTTTATTGTGGTTTACGTATGTTTCGCCGTTTATCGTGGCACTGCGTGTGCCGCAAAGCTCGCGGAAAGCGGGATTCTCCATGCAGTGCAGCATGAGCACGGCCATGTCGCGCGCGGTGGAGTAATGCTGCTTATCGTCAAGCCCGTGAGGGTTTGCAAAGCTCGTATCATCCATGCCGAGCTCCGCCGCCCTGCGGTTCATCAGGCGCACAAAGGCGCGCTCGCTCCCCGCTGCGTGTTCGGCAAGAGCAAGCGCCGCGTCGTTCCCCGAGGCGAGGAGCAGTCCGAGCAGCAGCTCGCGCACGGTATAGTCATACCCAGCCTTGAGGTACATCGACGAGCCTTCGACTAAACAGTGCCGCGCCTTGACATCGACCTTCTCGTCAAGCTCGCAGTTCTCGATACATATAAGCGCTGTCATGAGCTTTGTCGTACTCGCGATAAGGCAGCGGTCATCGGCGTTCTTTTCATATACGCAGCTGCCGTCAGCGTACATCATCACGCACGAAGCCGCGCTTACGTTCGGCGCGCCCTGTTCGGCATAAGCGCCCATGGGGCAAAGCCCGGTAATAAGCGCCGCCGTGAGGACAAGCGCCGCGATTTTTGACTTAATAATAAGCACCACCCTTCAGAAAATGGGCAGTGCTTATTATTGACAGACGTGATAGATATTATTACTTCTTCTGCTTCTCGATGAAAGCGTCTACTCTGTCCATAACCTGCGGCACCAGATCAATGATACGATCGACGGTGTTGCTTGCGGGAGGAGTGACGTTGACCATCCTGACAGTGCCTTCCTTGATAACGAGGAAGCCGATCGGGTCGATCTTGACAGCGGTAGCGTTGCCGCCGCCGTAGGGACGGTCTTCGCCGGACTTCTTGGCAGTGAATTCAACTCCGCCGCCGCCGAAGCCTACGCTTATCTTGGAGATGGGAACGAGTGTGATTCCGTCGGGAGTATAGATGGGATCGCCGACAACAGTGTCGACCTTGAGAATGTTCTTGACACTCTCCATAGTGTTCTGCATAAGAGCTCCGATAGGGTTATTGTCCATTTGAGTCCGTCCTTTCCTCTGCCTGTGTATTTTGTTCTGTATTGTTGTCTTTATTTATATGACTGGTTTCTGTTTCGTCCGTGTCCTTGTCAAGCGCCACATCGACCTCGATGCCGTCGGACGCGATGCCCTGCTTTTTCTCACGGCGGAGCCGGCGCTTGTTCCGGATGAGTACTCCGAGCGCGCCGAACGCTATTGCGAAGAGCATGTGCATGACCTGCGCAAGCCTTATCGTCGCGCACAGCTCCACATCGACCTTCGTCTTATCGGCTGTGAAGTCGATATCCGTCCGGATGTCCGAGTCCTTTACGATGAACTTCTCCTCACAGATCGGGATAAGCGTGGAGAGCGCCGCGTTGACATAGTTATATGTCACAACGGTGTCATACGGATCGTCCCCTGCGGCGGCATAGTGCAGCATGAACTTGTTCACGGTGACCTTGCCGAACTTGCCGACGCCCTTGAGCACACGCTTCGCGAGTTCAAAAAGCTCTTCCTTTGTGAAGCTCAGCTTTTTCTTGGGCTTTGGTTCCGATTCTTTCTCGGGCTTTGGCTTTTTCTCTTTTTTCGGTTTCTTCTCCTTCGGCGGCTTGTCCTCGCTCCCCGGCTTTTTAGGGAGGATCTGGAAAGAGAATCCGTTCGCCCTCGCGGCCAGTGTAAACTCACCGCCGATATACGCCGCGTCCGCCCCCACCGGCACATTGAGCACCAGCACGATCAGCAGCACAATGATCCCCAAAAGGGTCAGGCCGACCGCCGGGAGGAAAACACACAGCAATATAAAGGCAGCAAGCACGGCCACAACGCCGAGGATAATCAATCCTGTCAATTACATCACTCCTCGCTTGCTTCTCCTGAAACGTCATCTATGCTGAGCTGCTCGCCGTTTTCGGCAGCCTGCAGCTTGTCTATCGCTTCTTTGAGCTTATCCATGCCCTCACCCGCGCTGACCTCCGGAAGCGGAGGCAGCTCCGTCATGGAGCTTATGCCCATCGTCCTGAGGAACACATCCGTCGTGCGGAACACTGCGGGACGCCCCGGGACCTCAAGCCTGCCGCACTCCTCGATAAGCCCGCGATCCTGAAGCATGCTGACGGTATAGGAGCTGTCAACGCCCCTGACCTGATCGACATACGCGCGGGTGACCGGCTGGAAATACGCAACGACGGCAAGCGTCTCGAGTGCGGGCTGCGAGAGCACCGGAAGCTTTCGCTGCTCCAGAGCCTTGGTTATATACGCCGCGTACTCCGGAGCGGAGCACATCTGCAGCTTGTCCTCAAGGCGGAGGATGCGCATGCCGCGGGAGTTTGCACTGTAATACTCCTGAAGCTCTGCCGCGGCGCATTCAATATCATGTTCATCAACGCCGAGGATCAGCGACAACCGCGCTATAGGGACGCTGTCGCCCGCGGCGAAAAGGATGGCCTCAACAGCCGAAGTAAGATTAATCATACATTACTCAACGATCTTGTCAATTATACTGTCCATATCGCCGCCGACAAATTCAAGAGAGTAGTCATTCTCCGTGCGGCTGATATGGATGCTGCCCATGCTGCATAGCTCCAGTATGGACATGAACGCAGCCACCACCTCCGAACGGGAGCGGCAGTTGCGGTAAATTTCATTTAAGCTGGCACAGCCGTCGCGAAGCCGGTGCAGTATTTGCAGGCTCTTATCACGGACGCTGTAGATGATGCGCTTGGGAACGGCAGCGCTGATATCTGGCTCCGGCGACCTGCCGCCGCGGGAGTAGATGGAATACATCGCCTTGAGCAGATCGACCGGCTCATGCCGGTAGGCATATTCCTTGCTCGACGGCGGGAGCGGCTCGGGCATTTTGGAAAAATACAGCATGCCTATCTCGGATGCCTTTTTAAGCTCCGGCAGAACCTTCTGTATCGAAGCGAAGATGTCCCGGCACTTGAGCTGTTCAAGAGAGGCCATGAGCACTTCAAGCTCCGATACCTCCTCGTCCCCCGCAAGCAGGGTACGCGTTTTGATATAGAGCAGGTGCGCGGCCATCTGGACAAACTCACTTGCGATCTCAAGATCCATGCTCTGCATTTTGTCAAGATATTCAAGGTACTGATCGAGAATATCCGAAATGCTGATATCGCGGATCTCTATTTTGTTTTTCGACAGGAGGAGCAGGATCAGGCTCAACGGGCCTTCAAAATTCTGAAGCTCGTCCTTATCCCGGACAACGCCCTCCAGAAAGAAACTGGGATTATCCATTATCGCTCACTTATAAAACAGTTTTACGACCAGATCGCAGGCAAACTGAGCGACCGGAATCAGATTTGAATATATCGCGGAAACGACGGTGGAGACAGGCTTTCCGAGAACGCCCGTCATCATGAGCACCATGAGGACGAGCCCGCCGTAGCGCTCATAGCGCATGAGCTTATAATAGCTCTCATCGCTCATCAGCGCAAAGAGCACCTTTGACCCATCCAGCGGGGGCAGCGGTATGAGGTTAAACACCGCAAGGCCAAGGCTCATATACGCCGTAAGCTCGATCATTTCGAGAAAGTACCCGCCGACAGAGCTGCCGCGCAGCGGGACATACAGCGCCCCATAGAGCAGCAGAAACACAAGCGTTATCAACACATTGCTGACAGGTCCGGCAAGCGCCGTGATAGCCATGCCGCGCTTCGGGTTTTTGAAGCGGTACATATTCACCGGGACGGGCTTTGCCCAGCCGACGCGGAACACCAGCATCATCAGAAGCCCGACGGGGTCAAGATGCTTGAGCGGGTTCAGCGTAAGGCGGCCGGCTCGCTTTGCCGTATCGTCCCCAAGGCGATAGGCGACATAGCCGTGGCTCAGCTCATGCAGGGTGATGCAGATAAGCGAGGGGATGACGCCAAGGAGAATACTCAGGAGATAGCTGAAGTCCCAGCCGTCCCATACAGAGCTTAATCCGCTTATTTGAGTCACCCCCAAGATATTGTCATTTTAACAAAACGCTCTACAAAATACAAGAGCATGCGAGAAAATCTGTGAAATTTCTTACAGAAGTGCGGTGATCTCCGCCAGCAGCACTTCCCTGCCCTGTCCCTTTTCAGCGGAAAACGGGATGAGCTTCACATCCTCCGGCAGTTCGAGCGTCTCGCGGATGAGCGCAAGGTTCGGCTCGACCTCGCTCTTCTTGAGCTTATCGAGCTTATTGGCAACGACGACGAGAGGATGCCCGGTGCTCTTGAACCAGTCGGCCATAGTCACATCGTCCGCCGTCGGCTTATGGCGCGCATCGACGATCATTACGCCGAGCTTAAAAAGACCCGCGGTGAAAAAGTCCTCCATTAGCTTGCCCCATCGCTCGCGCTCAGACTGCGAGACTTTGGCAAAGCCATAGCCCGGCAGGTCTATGAGATAGAGTCTGCCGTCTATGAGGAAGTAATTGACGTGTATGGTCTTGCCGGGGGCTGAGCCGACGCGGGCAAAGTTCTTGCGGTTGAGGAGCCGGTTTATGACCGACGACTTGCCGACATTTGACTTGCCGGCAAACGCGACAGCCGGGATGCTGCTGTTTATGAACTGCTTCGGCTGTGCGGCGGATTTAATGAACTCCGCCTTATTGACGTTTAATGCAGGCATGCTGACCTCACTGACGTACCGTGCCGCACAGCTCCTGAGACTGGAGCGGAATGGACGGCTGGAGCGGCGTTTCTTTTTTGGCAGGGCGGACAAGGACGAACTCGAGTATCGAATCTACGTTCTCGGCAGTCAGGAAGCTGAGCTTACCGCGGACGGTCTGGTCGATATTCTCAAGGTCGCTCTCGTTGTCTGCCGGGATGATGACGGTCTTGACCCCGGCGCGCAGCGCGCCCATGGTCTTTTCACGCAGCCCGCCTATCGGCAGGACACGGCCGCGCAGGGTGATCTCGCCGGTCATGGCGACATCGCGCCGCACGGGCAGACCCGACAGCGCGGAGATGAGCGCGACGGTCACGGTAATGCCGGCGGACGGCCCGTCCTTCGGGACAGCGCCCTCCGGGAAGTGGATGTGGATATCCTTGTTCTTATAGAAATCCGGATCGATGCCGAGCGCTCTCGCGCGGCTGCGGATATAGGTCACGGCGGCCTTGGCCGATTCCTTCATCACATCACCGAGATTGCCGGTAAGCTCAAGGCGGCCGGTGCCGTCAACTACGGCGGCTTCAACATCCAGAACTTCTCCGCCGACGGAGGTATAGGCAAGGCCGCGGACAAGGCCGACCTCGTCACGGCGGCGCATGGCCTCGGGCTTGAACTTGGCGGGGCCGAGCAGCTCCGCCACACCGCCCGCGCGCAGGGAAACAGACTTGAACTTTTCCTCGGCAATACCGCCTGCCGTCTTGCGGCAGATATTCGCGATCTCGCGCTCAAGGTTCCTGACGCCGGATTCTCTGGTGTAGGAGGCGATGATCTCTCTCACCGCGCCGTCGTCAAGCTTGAGCTGGCTTGCTTTCAGGCCGTGCTTGCGGCGCTGCTCCGGAATAAGGTGCTGCTTTGCTATCTGGAGCTTTTCCTCGTCGGTATAGCTCGGCAGCTCGATGACCTCCATACGGTCGAGCAGCGCCCTGGGAATGGTATCGGTCGTGTTGGCAGTGGTGATAAAGAACACGCCGGACAGGTCAAAGGGTATCTCGAGGAAGTTATCGCGGAAGCTGCCGTTCTGCTCGCCGTCAAATGCCTCGAGCAGTGCTGACGATGGATCTCCCCGGTAATCGGAGGCGAGCTTGTCTATCTCGTCGAGAACCATCAGGGGGTTGCAGGAGCCGGCCTGTATTATTCCGCTGATGATACGCCCCGGCATAGAGCCTATGTATGTACGGCGGTGGCCGCGTATCTCAGCCTCGTCATGAACGCCGCCGAGTGAAATGCGGACGAGCTTCCGATTTGTCGCCGCGGCGATGCTCTGGGCGATACTGGTCTTGCCGGTGCCCGGAGGGCCGACAAGGCAGATAAGCCCGCCCTTGATATCGGGGCTGAGCTGCTTTACGGCGAGGTACTCGAGCACACGCTCCTTGACCTTGTCAAGGCCGAAGTGATCGTCGTCAAGCTTTTTGCGCGCCTTGGCGATATTTACCGTTTCCTTTGTGGTCTTGCCCCAAGGTATCTCAAGGCAGACGTCAAGATAGTTCCTCAGGACCGCGGCCTCGGAGGAACCGAAGGGCTGCTTCTGCAAACGGCCAAGCTCCTTGAGGAGCTTTTCGCGTATCTCGTCACTCACTGGGAGCGCCTGAATTTTTACGCGGTACTGCTCGATATCGTCATCCTCGCCGAGCTCGGACTGGATGGCCTTCATTTCCTCGCGCAGATAATACTCGCGCTGATTGCGCGCCATCGACTCAAGCGCGCTGTCGTTCAGTTCCTTCTCGATGCTGAGGATATCCAGCTCATGGTTGAGGAGCTTGTTGATGAGCGCAAGGCGGCGCGTGGGGTAAAGCTCTTCAAGGATTGCCTGCTTGTCTTCTATCGAAAAGTGTACATTCTGCGCGATGTAGTTTGAAACATATATTGGCTCGGGATTTGCAAGCAGATTGAGGATCTGCTCATTGGGCATTTCAGGCTCATACTTGATATACTCGTCATACTGGGCAAGGCAGCTTCTCAGCAGCGCTTCGCGGCGCGCGGGGCTGACACGCTCTTTCTTATCCTCAAGCGGCGTGACTATTGCGGTATAGCCCTTGGGATCTGTATTGAGGCTGCCGGCAACGGCGCGGAAAACACCCTCGACCATGACGCGGCAGACATTGCCCCTCGGCTGACGCAGCTGCTGTCTGATGCGGCAGACCGTGCCGATGCAGTACAGCTCATCCTCCTGCGGCATATCCGCGGTGAGGTCTTTCTGTGCGGTCAGAAAGATGACCTGATTATTCTTGACCGCTCTCTCAAGCGCCGTGATAGACGCCGGGCGCTCAACATCAAAGGTCAGCATCATGCCCGGGAAAACGTGCAGTCCGCGCAGTGGCAGCATTGGCAGGGCAACATAGCCTTGTGCAAGTAATTCTTGATCTGTCATGTTTTTCTCCTTTCCGGAGTTCTGTATGTGCTTATTTTTCGCTGTGGATGACCTCGGGACTCGTGCCGTCCTTGACGCACTTTTCGGTGATGAGTACCTTCTTTGCCGACTTATCCGAGGGGACGGAGTACATGATATCGGTCATGACGCCCTCCATGACGCTGCGCAGACCGCGCGCGCCGATCTTCATCTCTATCGCCTTATCCGCGATCGCTTCAAGCGCTGCGGGTTCATACTCAAGGTCGACCCCGTCATAGGACATGAGCGCCTTGTACTGGCGGGTCATGGCGTTCTTCGGCTCGGTGAGAATGCGAACGAGGTCATCGCGCTTAAGGCTTTGGAGAGTTGCAACGACAGGCAGGCGGCCGATAAGCTCCGGGATGATGCCGAACTGGAGCAGATCATGCTGCTGCACCTGCGCCATGATCTCACCGACGTCACGCTCGGTGCTGCTGGTGATATCCGCGCCGAATCCCATAGTCTTTTTATTGGTGCGCTTCTCGATGATCTTATCGAGCCCGTCGAACGCGCCGCCGCAGATAAAGAGGATATTGGTGGTGTCCACCTGTATAAACTCCTGATGCGGATGCTTGCGTCCGCCCTGAGGGGGGACGTTCGCGATCGTGCCTTCAAGCAGCTTGAGCAGCGCCTGCTGCACGCCCTCGCCGGAAACGTCTCTGGTTATGGAGGTGTTCTCGCTCTTGCGGGCGATCTTGTCTATCTCGTCGATATAGATAATGCCCTTCTCGGCACGCGCGACGTCAAAGTCCGCTGCCTGAAGCAGCTTGAGGATGACGTTCTCGACATCCTCGCCGACGTAACCGGCCTCGGTAAGGGTCGTGGCGTCGGCAATTGCAAAGGGTACGTCGAGCATCTTAGCCATCGTCTGGGCAAAAAGGGTCTTGCCGCTGCCGGTGGGGCCGATGAGCAGGATGTTGCTCTTCTGAAGCTCAACATCGCTCTTCGCGGAATGGAGGATACGCTTATAGTGGTTATATACCGCAACGGCCAGAACTATCTTCGCGCGTTCCTGACCGATAACATACTGATCCAAATTTTCCTTGATCTCTTTCGGCTTCGGCAGCTTTTCGAGAGCAAGAGGAAGCCCGTCATAGCCGGGTACAGCTTCGGACTCGTCATATTCGCCGACTATGTTCATGCACATGCGCACACAGTCATCGCAGATATAGCAGTTGTTATTGCCGGCTATCAGGCGATTGACCAGCGACTGCGGCTTGCCGCAAAAGGAGCAGCGGATGCTCCGTCTGTCTTCATTCTTTGCCATAAAAACTCCTGTCCCTGCATCCATATACACAGCATACGGAGCAGTATAAAGTATGGGGGAACGGCTACCCTCGCCGGGCAGGTCCCCCCATAACGGTAAAATCAGCGCTTGTAGATTACCTGATCGATAAGGCCGTATTCCTTTGCTTCCTCGGCGGTCATGAAATGATCGCGCTCGCAGTCGGCTTCGATGGTCTCGTCGCTCTTGCCGGTGTTCTCGGCAAGTATCTTATTGAGGCGCTTCTTGATCTTCAGTATCTGCTCTGCCTGGATCTGTATATCAGTACACTGACCCTGACTGCCGCCTGAGGGCTGGTGGATCATGATCTCCGCATTCGGCAGGGCAATGCGCTTGCCCTTTGCGCCGGATGAGAGGAGGAACGCGCCCATTGAGGCCGCAAGGCCGACACATATCGTGGAAACGTCGGGCTTGATATACTGCATGGTGTCATATATCGCCAGGCCCGCGGTAACGCTGCCGCCGGGGCTGTTGATATAAAACTGTATGTCCTTATCGGGATCCTGCGCTTCAAGATACAGAAGCTGTGCTACGATCAAGCTGGCGGTAGTGTCGTTAACTTCCTCGGAAAGCATAATGATGCGGTCATTAAGCAGTCTGGAAAAGATGTCATACGAGCGCTCGCCGCGGCTGGTCTGCTCTACAACATAAGGTACTAAACTCATTGTATTAAACTCTCCTTTAAAATATCAGCATCCAAGAGAGCATATCCTTATTCCCTGAGAATTATTCTGCCTTGGGCTCTTCTGCAGCGGCTTCGGTCTCCTCAGCCTTATCTTCTGCCTTGGGAGCCTTGGGCTTTCTTGCCTTCTTGGGCTTTTCTTCGGTCTCGGCAGCCTTGACCTTGGCGCTGTCAACGATAAGGTTTGTCGCCATTTCCTTGAGCTGCTCGGCCTTTATGAAGGCTTCGCCGAAGTAGTTCTTGAGCTGGTCGGCAGTGGCCTTGACGTCCTCAGCGACCTTGTTGAGATACTCATTGAAGGCTTCCTCGGTGACTTCGAGCTTCTCCTCGTCCTTGATCTTGTCAAGCAGCAGGTCGGTCTTGACCTGGAACTCGGCTGCGGGACGGATATTGTTCTCGACGACCTCGTCGGACAGGCCCATCATTTCCTTGAGGTTCTCAAGGGGAACGCTGCGGTCGGTCATGCCGAAGTTGGAGGCATAGTCACGGATGGTCTGCTCGACCTTCTCGAGGATCATGCACTCGGGGATCTCAGCCTGGAGGTTGTTGACGGCCTGCTTGAGAATGTTCGCGCGGAAATCATTCTCAGCCTCGTCCTTCTTGCGCTTCTCAAGATCCCCGCGCAGGCTGGTCTTGTACTCGTCAAGAGTATCGAACTCGGAAACGTCCTTTGCGAACTCATCGTCCAGCTCGGGAAGCTCGGGAGTGGTGATACCGTTGAGCTTTATCTTGAAAACGACAGCCTTGCCGGCAAGCTCAGGAGTGTAGTTCTCGGGGAAGGTGATGTCGATATCCTTCTCCTCGCCGATCTTCATGCCGACAACCTGATCCTCAAAGCCGGGAACAAAAGAGTTGGAGCCGAGCTCGAGAGAGTAGCCCTCGGCCTTGCCGCCGTCGAAACGCTCACCGTCAAGGTAACCGTCAAAGTCGATATCAACAGTGTCGCCCAGTTCGGCGGCGCGGTCGTCAATGTCGATCATGCGGGCGTTGCGCTTGCGGACGGAGTTGAGCTCATTGTCAACATCCTCGTCGGAAACGCTCTCATCCTTGCGCTCCGCTTCAAGACCCTTGTACTGGCCGAGAGTGACCTCGGGGTAAAGGGTAACTTCAAAAGTGTAGGAAGCGGTGCGGTCATCGGTCACGTTCACATCGACGATGGACGGAGTGCCGACCATGCGCAGCTTGGATTCATCAAGGCCGAACTCGAAAGCCTTGGGGGCGAGCTCGTCCATAGCGTCCTGATAAAAGACCTCTGCGCCGTACATGCCCTCAACGACAGCGCGCGGAGCCTTGCCCTTGCGGAAGCCGGGAATATTTATCGAAGCCTTGTTCTTGAGGTATGCGCCGTTGACTGCGGATTCAAACTCGGCAGCGTCGGACTCTACCTGAAAAGTGGCGGTCTTATTTTCTTTGTTTTCTACGTTCTTCAGAATCATGGTTGATTTCCTCCTCTTTATGTGTCTGCACGCACTTGTCTATGATAGCAGAAACTTACAGTAAAATCAATGACAAATTATTTAATAAAGCCTAATATGGCAGCTTCACGGGGGTAAAATCCACAAAATCTGCCGACACAAGCCTGAACTCTGTCCCGTCGCGCCAGCCGTTGAATGCATATGCGCAGCCTTTGCCGTGTATATGGCCGTAGCAGCACAGGCGGACCTCATAGCTTTTGAGCAGTTCAAGGATTTCCTCGCAGCGGTAGTTCTGAAACAGCGGCGGATAATGCAGGAACACGAGCTTCTTCTTATCCCCGGCCGCCTTGAGCGACGCTTCAAGGCGCATTATCTCTCGGCGCATGATCTTCGCGTCATGCTCGCCGCCCTTTTCCTCCTCATAAAACCAGCCGCGGGTGCCGCAGATCGCGTACTCGCCATAGTCAAAGCTGTTATTATAAAGAATGTCTATGGTGGTTATCCCGTTCTGCGCAAAAAACTTCTTCGCCTTTGCAGCGGTGCTCCACCAATAGTCGTGATTGCCTTTAAGGATTATCTTTTTCCCTGGCAGAGCATCGATAAAAAGGAAGTCCTCCTTTGTCTCCTCGATACCCATGCCCCAGCTGATATCGCCGCAGATGACGGTGAGGTCGTCCTCCCCGACTATCGAAAAGCCGTCCTTTAATTTTTGCGCGTGGTTCTTCCACTTTTCGCCAAAGATGTCCATGGGCTTGTCCTTGGCAAGGGAAAGATGCGTGTCTCCTATTGTGTAGAGCGCCATAGGCAGAAAATGTCCTCCGAATAAACAGGGCTTGGGTGCAGATAATAATACCGTTTCCAACAAGGAACGGAGGTTATGAACATGAGCGATAAGAAAACCAAGAACGTCATCCCCGGCGTCGGCTGCGACGTCACAGGCTGCAAGTACAACACCGTTGACTGCAGATGCAGCGCAGAACAGATCAGCGTCCAGAACGAGAAAGCAAGCACCAAGGGCGAGACCTACTGCTCCACCTTCTGTCCGCGCGGCTGCTGCTGAGCAGCGTCATGCCTGCGCTCCGCGAACCGGAAAACTCCGGTTCGCGGCATGTCCGCGTACATATTTCTATTGGAAAGCGTCCTGAAGGTGATTTATCTTCGGGAAGAGCGTCCTCTCACCGTAAGGCGCGTATATCTCGATCACGTCAAAGCGCGGCTGTAACTCCGTCCGGTGCGAGGTGAGCCAATATTCGGCGGTCAGGATCACACGCCGCTGCTTTGCCGGGGTCACAAATTCGCGCGCTTCGGCAAATTCCGAGTCCTGGCGCAGCTTCACCTCAACAAAGGCAATGATGCCGCCGCGCAGCGCGATGATGTCTATCTCTCCCGCGCGGCAGCGGAAGTTACGCTCAAGGATAGTATACCCTTTGCTGCGCAGATATTTCGCCGCGCGCTCCTCGCCCCACGCACCAAGCTCCCGCCTCTCCATCAGTGCATTTTCCTCAGAAAGCTCGGGCGGTGCTCAGGCGACGGGCCGTATTCTCTGAGTGCTTCATAATGCAGCTTTGTGCCGTAGCCCTTGTGCTGCTCGAAATGATACTGCGGGTACTTCTCCGCAAGGTTGAGCATATATCTGTCACGGCTGACCTTTGCGAGGATCGACGCGGCGGCAATGTCCGCGCAGCGCGAGTCTCCCTTTACAATGCAGCGGCTCGGCATGGCTATGCCGGTGTTCCGGTTGCCGTCGATAAGCGCAAGCTCCGGCGCGGGGTCGAGCTTTGCGACAGCACGGTTCATCGCAAGAAAGGTCGCGTTCAGGATGTTGAATTCTTCTATTTCTTCGACCGAAGCTGAGGCAATGCCGTAGGTCAGCGCCCGCTCGGTGATAACGTCAAAGAGCGCGTCGCGCTTCTTCTCGGTCAGCTTCTTGGAATCGTTAAGGCCGTCGATGACAGCATCCCGCGGGAGAATAACGGCGGCGGCATATACCGGCCCTGCCAGCGGCCCGCGTCCGGCCTCGTCAACGCCGCAGATAAGGCTGAAGCCCTCGGCGTAAATTTCATTTTCCAGTTCCCAGAGCTCAGTCATTCGGAGCCTCCAAAGTCAGGCGGCCGAGCTTGCCCTCATGGTATTCCTTGAGCAGAGTGTTCGCCATTCTCTCAATGTCATACTCGCCGCGTGAAACGAGAAAGCCGCGCTTCTTTGCCGCCTGCTCAAGCAGCTCATAGCCGTTGAGCTCCGGATCGGGTTCCATTTTATAACGCTCACGCAGAGCATCCGGATACATATCGCGCAGGCGGAGCATGAAGTTTGCGCCTAGCGTCTCCTTATCTAGAACGTCCGCCTTGATGGCGTTCGTGATGGCCAGCATCTCGCCGACCTCCTGACTGTCAAACTTCGGCCAGAGTATGCCCGGAGTGTCGAGCAGGTCAAGTCCGGTATCGATGCTTATCCACTGGCGGCCGCGCGTGACGCCAGGCTTGTCCCCGGCTATTGCCGCTTTGCGCTTTGCGACCTTATTGATAAACGTCGACTTGCCGACGTTCGGTATGCCAAGGATCATCACTCTCAGCGGGTGGCCGACCTGCCCCTTTGCCTCGTACTCCTTCAGCTTATCGCTGAGGAGCTCCCGTATCGCCGGGGCAAAGCCGTTCACTCCCCTGCCGCTCTTCGCGTCAGTCTCAAGGATAGCAAGCCCCTGCTTCTGGAAGCTCTTCTTCCAGCGCGCGGTCAATTCCGGATCCGCAAGGTCGCTGCGGTTGAGTATGACAAGGCGCGGCTTGCCTGCGGCGAGCCGGTCTATATCAGGGTTCCGGCTGGAGAACGGGATGCGCGCGTCAAGTATCTCGCACACGGCGTCAACAAGCTTGACGTTGTCCTCGATCATCCGCTGCGCTTTCGTCATATGGCCGGGAAACCACTGGATATTCATTTTTTCGTAGCCGTTTTCCATCATTTTATAACTCTAAACTCGGAGAGCGGGTATATGACCATATACGCTTTCCCGAGGATCAACCGTGTATCTACCATGCCTATCTCGGTTTTTCTGCTGTCGGTGGACATATTGCGGTTATCGCCCATCACGAACACGCAGCCCTCCGGGACAGTCTTAGGGCCGATGAAGTCTTCCTTAGTCTTGGTGAGCTCCGCGATATAGTCCTCCTGGATAGGCTGGCCGTCAATGTAGACAATGCCCTTGTCAAAGTCTATATTGATTTCCTGCCCTTCGACGGCGATCACGCGCTTCACCAGAGCCTTATTGGGGTTATATTCGTCCTTTTTGAACACGACCACGTCCCCGACCTTCGGCTTATAGAACAGCCCGGAGACGAGCATTTTGTCGCTGTTATTGAGCGTCGGGTTCATCGACGTGCCGACGACGTCGATAATACGAACAAAGAACGCAAAAAAAACAACGCATATTATAAGCGCCACTATGAGGCACTGCACCCAGTCATACATATCCTTGCCGGAGGCTTCGATATCAGGCACCTCGGCAGCCTGTGCTTTTCTTTTCTTTCTGCTCATGGTGATCTCCATTTCCATAAAGATTCATTATATTATACACCAGAAAGCACAAACGGGCAACTATTTTTATCCGCTGCCGTATATCGGCGCAAACAAGCCGTGTATCAAAATTCTGTCTGATACACGGCTCTGTGCTATTTCCCGCTCTCGTCCCCCAATGCCTCACGCAGCTTTTCAAGCGCTTTCTTTTCTATACGCGATACGTACGAGCGGGATATCCCGCATAGCTGCGCCGTCTCGCGCTGGGTCTTGGGCGTCCCTCCGCCTATGCCGTAGCGCAGGCGAATGATCTCCGCCTCGCGCTCATCTAGCACCTTATCTATATATTCCCTGAGGCTACGGCACAACTCCATACTCCCGACGCGCTCGGCCATGTCGTCGTCCTGCGCCACAACGTCCATGAGATACAGGCCGTTGCCCTCCCCGTCAACGTCCAACGCTTCCGATAGGCTGACATCCGCCGCAGCTTTCTTCTGGCTGCGAAAGTGCATCAGGATCTCATTTTCAATGCACCTGCTCGCATAGGTCGCAAGGCGGACGCCCTTATCCGGTTTATAGGTATTGATGCCCTTTATCAGTCCTATCGTGCCGATGGAGATAAGATCGTCAATGTCCTCGTTCTGATAGTATTTCTTGATTATGTGCGCGACAAGACGCAGATTGTGTTCAACGAGCGTGTTCCTCGCGTCTATGTCCCCCGCCTGCCAGCGTTCAAGATATTCGCGCTCCTCTTCCTTGCTCAAAGGCTTCGGGAAAGAGTCCGCCGGTGACAGGCGCAGCATCAGCAAAAGCGTTTTCATCAGAAACACAAACGCACATTCAAGCATTTCATCACCCCTGATAAGCTTATTCCGACACTGAATGTCCTAATTCTATACAGCCTGACCTTAATAAGCCGGCTTTCCGTCTTGCATTATTTCTTTTTTCTGCTATAATACCGACACATCAAAAGTTGGAGGTACAGTATGAACAATTTCATTCCTTATGAGAAGCTCTCGAAAAAGAAAAAGCGGGAGCTCGACAATTCCCGGCGCGGCACTTGGGGCGAGCTGAACCCGGTCACGCGCAGACCTGTCCCCGCAAAAGCGTATAACAGAAGCAAAGCACGAAAGTGGAACTACGATGATTCCTCTTCCGTGCTTTGTTTTTATATTCTGATCTGAACTTTATCGTCAGCAGTCATCAATCACTTCATTGCCGCTTCGACCTCGCCAAGTTCCGGTACGCTTGAAATGCCGCCCGCCTTGGTGGTCGAAAGCCCCGCCGACGCACACGCAAAGGAGACGATATTTTCAAGTTCCTCCGCGGTCAGCTTCTCCGGTACACCGCCCGCTCTCAGCAGCCCGTACATCGCAGAACCGCCGAAGATATCGCCCGCTCCGGTCGTGTCCTTCACGGCTATGCCGCTGAGTGCCTTGACGAAGCCGGACGCCGTCTTCGTCCTGTAAAAGCAGCCCTCTGCACCGCAGGTGACGTAGACGAGCCTGACGCCGAAGCTGTCTATGATATGCTTCGCCGACTCTTCCGGGGCAAGGCTGAACAGGAACTCCGTCTCTTCATCGCTGATCTTGACCACGTCCGCGTGTCGGAGTCCCCACAGCATCTGTCGCTTCGCCTCGTCCAGATCGTTCCACAGGGGCTTTCTGAGATTCGGGTCAAAGCTGATAAGCTTCCCACGCCCGGCGGCGTACTCGACGGCTTTATACGTCGCGTCCCTCGCCGGTTCGTTCGTCATGGACAGGGTGCCGAAGTGCAGCACCTTTGACGCATCTATCACGCCGAGGTCGATCTCATCAAAGCGGAGCTGCGTATCGGCTCCGGGCTTGCGCGCAAATGAAAACTCACGGTCGCCGCTGTCGTCCAGCGTCACGAACGCAAGCGTCGTGAACACATCGTCCGACACAAGCATGCCGCGCGTGTCTATCCCCGTGCCCTTCAGGGTCTTGATAAGCAGTCTGCCGAATGCGTCATTGCCGACCTTGCCGATCATGGCCGTCTTTGCGCCGAACTTCGTCAGCGCGGCGAGGTAATTTGCCGGCGCGCCGCCGGGGTGCGCAGCCATAGTCGGGTAGCCGTCCGTATCCGTCGACAGGCAGGTAAAATCAATAAGCAGCTCGCCGAGCGCCGCAACATCATACATAGCTCATTCTTCCCCTATCGTAATATACCACGTGTTCTCATAGCTGCCGTGCCCGGGGAGATGTATAAGGTCGCCCTTGCAGGCAAAGTCCTCGATCACTCCGTCGCGCGCGGGCAGCGACACCCACGGCTCGACGCAGACATACGGCGCGGCCTTGCGCTCCGCGTGCCAGAAGCCGACATAAGGCATCTGCGGATAGTTGACGGTCACATAGCGCTTGGTCTTATCTGAGGCGATGGTGACGCTCTTTGCCATGTTTTTGAGGACTATAGCATCATGGTCGAACAGGTCATGGCGAAGCCTGATGATCTGCCCGTCCTCAAGCTCATAGCGCTTATCGACACCGCTCACAAGGATTTCCGACGAAAAGCCCACTCTGTCAGGCTCGCAGGGCTGGGAGAAACGCAGATAATAATCCTCAAAGGAAGTCCCCTCCTTGAGCGGGACATTGAAGCCGGGGTGCCCGCCGAGGCCGAAATGCAGCATTTCATCCTCCGGGTTATCTACAGTATATGTCACCTCAACGGTGTTTTCCTTGAGAGCGTATCTCACCTTGAAAAGGAAGGCAAATGGGAACTGTGCGCGCGTGACCTCATTATCGCGCAGCACAAAGGTAACGCTGCTCTCCGTCTGCTCGGCGACTTCAAACTCGCAGGCTGAGGCGAAGCCGTGTATCTTCATCTGATATGTGCCGCCGTTGACGGTATAGGTCTTGTCCTTGAGCCTTGCCACAAACGGGAAGAGCACCGGGGCACGCCCTTTCCAGTATCTTTCATCGCCGTTCCATAGGTACTCCGTGCCCTTATACGAGGTGATGCTCTGCATCTGAGCGCCGAGAGTGTCGGCAGTCAACGTCAGTTGGTCGTTATGTATCGTGACTATCATGCTTTACTCGGCCTCCGGGTACTCATTGCACAGCAGCCTGTATGGCGGCTCGTCCTCCTCGATCTCCGGGAAGCGTCCGACCGGCGGATTGAAGCGGTTATCGGTATTATCGTCATTGCACTGGCTGACCTCGCCGAGGAGCACAGAACCCGTGCCTGGCTCAACGGTGAAATCATGGTACAGGTACTGCTGGATATGGATGCTCTCGCCCGGGGTGAGACGGATCTGAGTCCCGGCAGGGACGGTGTAAGTCCTCCCGTCGGTGTGTACGGTCACATCAGATTCATAGTCGATCTCCTCATCCGGCAGTGAGTTATACACACGGATCAGCACGTTGCCGCCGCCGCGGTTGATTATATCCTCGGTCTTGTACCAGTGGAAATGGTTCGGGGAATACTGGCTCTCTCTGAGGTACAGCAGTTTCTCGGCATACACCTTGGGGTACTTGTCTGCCATCTTGCGGTTGCCGTTCCTGATGGTGATAAGTGAGAAGCCGACCTTGTCAAAATCACCGAGACCGTAGTCGGTAATATCCCAGCCGAGCATGCAGTCGCGCACCTCGTCATACTCATGGCCGATGTGCTTCCACTGCTCCGGGGTGAAGCCGCAGAACGGCGGCAGATAGCACTTGTACTCTGCGCACATTGCCTCCAGCTCTTTCAGCGCCTTGTTTATCTCACTGCGTTTCATATATGTCCCTCCGAAATCGTTGTTGTGTTAATTATCGATGTGTATGATGATATCGCAATGTGCAGTGTATGTCAAGAAAACCCGCATGTAATTTTGAGCAATCTGCATATAGAGCTTCTATTAAAATAACACAACACCCGGGCGAAGCAAATCGCTCGAGTGTTGTGTTATGTTACCCAAATTATGTCAACTTACTTTTTGCCTTCGGCAAGCAGCCTGAGTATCTGCACGGCGTTTGCGGCAGCGCCCTTTCGTATCTGGTCGCCGCAGCACCAAAGGGTTATCGCATCCTCATCCACGAGGTCGCGGCGCACTCTGCCGACCCAGACGAGATCCTGATCGCTGGTGTCAAGCGGCGTCGGGTAATTGCGTCCCTGATAATCGTCGATAAGGCGCACGCCGGGGTGTGCCGCGATAGCAGCTCTGGCCTCGTCCAGCTCAATGCGGCGCTCAGTCTTGACCGTGACGGATATCGAGTGCGAGCGCATGACCGGCACACGCACACAGGTGCAGGTGACCTTGAGTTCCGGGCGGTGGAAGATCCTGCGCCCCTCGTTCTGCATCTTCATTTCCTCATCGGTATAGCCGTTTTCAAGCTCGTCGCCGATGTGAGGGATAACATTCAGGCAGATCTGCGTCGGGAAAGTTGAGTGCTCCGTCGGCTTGCCGGCAACAATGGCTTCCATCTGTCCCTGAAGCTCAGAGAAGCCCGCCTGACCCGCACCGGAGACGGCCTGATAGGTGCTTGCGACCATGGCCTTGATCGGAGAAAGCTTTGCAAGTCCCGCAACGGCCATAAGGGTGATGATTGTGGAGCAGTTCGGGTTTGCGATAATGCCCTTGTTTTCAAAGGCGTCCGCGCCGTTTATCTCAGGGACGACCAGCGGCACATTTTCATCAAGCCTGAAAGCGGAGCTGTTATCGATATACACCGCGCCGCTCTTGACTATCGCCGGGGCGAAGCGCTTGGACATGCCGTTCTTCACCGCGCCGAGGACATAGTCCATGCCTGCGAAGCTCTCGTCAGTCGCTTCTTCGATAAGAACGTCCTCACCGTGGAATTTCACATAGCCGCCCGCGCTGCGCGCGCTTGCAAGCGGAAGGAGCTTTGCGACGGGGATATCGTATTCCTCAAGGATTTTCAGCATCTCTCTGCCGACAGCGCCGCTTGCGCCGAGGATCGCTACATTGATCTTTTCCATTTCATTTCCTCCTTAACCGGCAAATCCGTCATACAGTACACGGATGGCCGTCTCATAGTCCTTATTGTCTATACCAACAATTATTGAAAGCTCATCCGTCCCCTGAGCGATGGTGCGGATGTTGACGCCCGCGTCGCCGAGCGCCTTGAACAGCTTGCCGGATGTGCCGGGTCTGAACGGCATCTTGCGGCCGACCGCCGCGACAAGCGCGATATCGTCCTGCTGGCTGATATCGTCCGGGTGGCAGGCTTTCTGAAGATCGCCCATGAGCTGATATATGCTCTCCCCAAGCCCGGCGCTCGAAGTCACGAGCGCAAAGGAGTCGAGCCCCAGGGCAATGTGCTCTATCGGTGCGTGGTAGCGTTCAAAGACCTCCAGCGCCTGACGGAGAGAATGGCTGGTGTGCATATCGTGCTTCTGGAGCGTGATTATCGTGAAGTTCTTCCTGCCGGCGATGCCGGTTATGAAACGGTCGTCGCTGTTCTCTCGGTCAATGTTCCCGACTATCATTGTTCCGGGATCCTGCGGGCGGTTGGTGTTTCTGATGTTGAGGGGTATCCCCTTTTCGCGCACCGGCTGCACGGACTCCTCATGCAGCACCGTCGCGCCCATGAAGGCAAGCTCGCGAAGCTCGGCATAGGTTATCTTCTTGATAGGCTCCGGGTTATCAACAATGCGCGGGTCCGCCATAAGTATGCCGGAGACATCCGTCCAGTTCTCGTACACATCGGCGTTAACTGCAACCGCCGCGAGGGAGCCGGTTATGTCGCTGCCGCCGCGGGTCATGACCTTTATTTTGCCCGTGCTCACACGCCCATAAAAGCCGGGGATGACTATCCTGCCATACTTTTCCGCGGCTTCGGCAATAAGGGCATAGCTGCGTTCATAGTCTATGCTGCCGTCAAAGGAAAAAATCACGCAGTCGGCCGCGTCGACAAAGGTGTAGCCCAGATATTCGGCCATGAGCTTCGAGGTGAAATACTCACCGCGCGACACAAGCAGGTCAACGGGCGTGTCTTTGCTCAGTGTGCGCTCAAGCTCCTTAAGCTCGGACTCGACGTCATAGCTCAGGCCAAGCTTGTCGCGTATCTCGGTAAGGCGATGCTCGATGGTATTGAAGATATCGCTGCATGAGACGCCGTAATTGAGGTGCGCGTGGCACAGGTACAGCAGGTCGGTCAGCTTATGGTCGTCGGCGTTCCTCTTGCCCGCCGCCGAGACGACGACCACCCGGCGCTCCGGGTCGGCTTCGACTATCGCCTTGACCTTTTTGAACTGCTCGGCTCCCGCGACGGAGGAGCCGCCGAATTTTGCGACTTTCATTCTTATTCCTCCACGGCGGCAAAGAATATCTCCGCGCCGTTCTCTCTCTTCTTTGCGGCGAACGCATGCATGGACGCAACGCTGACAGGCTCCGTGATAACTCTCGCGACGCCGTTTTCATTCTTCGCCGACTTGACCGGAAGCTCTGAAACAAGCTTCTCGGGCAGGCGCACATAGTACGAATGCACACAGCCCTCGTTGTCCGCCGCGCAGCGGACGCAGCCCGCGCCGAGCATTTCGCGCTCGCCGCGCAATACGCAGCTCAAATCGCGCAGCACAGCCGAGGCTGTAGGCCAGCGGCCTGCACCCTGACCGATCATGACTATATCACCGGAGTCCTCGCCGTGGTATCTTGCGAGGTTGAAGTTATCGAGCACGGAGCACTCTGGCGCCGCCGCGGTGAACAGCACGGGCTCGACATAGGCGTACACTCCGCCGTCCGTTCTGCCGCCGCGGGCAAGAAGACGACAGGTAAGACCGCGCTTTTTGATATCCGCGACATCCGCCGCGGTGATGCTCTCTATACCCTCGCGGTCAAGCCCCTCATCGGGGAGTGCATCGAAGCCGACCGCGCAGCCGAGCATGATCTTTCTCAGTGCGTCAAGCCCGGAAACGTCCGCCGTCGGGTCAGCCTCGGCATAGCCGAGTTTCTGCGCATCCGAGAGCGCAGCGCCGTAATCAAGTCCGCGGCGCTGCATGGCATCGAGCATATAATTCGTCGTGCCGTTGAGGATGCCGCCGAGGCTCTCTATTCTGTCACTGAGCACTGCGAGCGAGAGGTTATGCAGGAAAGGCACACCGCCGCCGCAGGCCGCGCTGAACAAAAATGCCGCGCCGTGCTCCCTCGCGATCTCTGCAAGCTCTATGCCCCTGGCCGCGACGAGCGCCTTGTTCGAGGTAACGACATGCTTGCCGGCCTTGAGTGCCATAGCGCAATAGCTGAACGCGGGCTCTACCCCGCCCATGACCTCCGCGACCGCGCCGACGGATGCGTCGGACACTATCGCGTTCATATCCGCGACCTTCCAAGGCTCGTTATCCTTGCCGGCTCTGACAAGCACAGGCCCCGGCTCAAGTCCCTTGCTGTGGGCGAGCATACCATAAACGCCCTGACCGACAGTACCGAATCCTAAAACTGCAACTTTCATTTTTATCCTCCATGTCCGTTTTTCGCAGACACATGTTTTTCTGACAGCGACAGTGTAGCACAAGTCGATAGGAAATACAAGCCCCGGCGGCCTATGCCAATTACATAAACTTTTTTATCCATTGCGGCAAAATTCTATGCTCTTTTACCACGCCGCGTTTTTCTGCCGCTTTATTTTCGTTATGTAAATTATATTATGTAAATCTCATTGAATAACCGCAGCGGCGGCAAAGCGCTTCCGCCGCCAGCCTTTGCGAGAAGCCATCGTATATCCTGCGCGCTCTTTCGGTTGACATAATGTCTGAAAGCTCGTCCTCAAACAGATTGCCAAGCGCTATGTCTCCCTCGTGGTCAAGGCAGCAAGGCACGACAGTCCCGTCGCACAGCACACCTATCTGATCCCGCAGGCCGCGGCAGAAGCGCTGCGCGCCTGTGTCCTCCGCACTCATGTCCGGCCAGTCGAAGCGCTCGCCCGGCTGGAGCAGTACACGCTCTGCGATGTACCGGCTGCCGCGGCTGTCCCTCCACGGCTTCGGGAAGCGCACTTCAAGCACTGCTTCTATCTGCGGGTTCAGGCTGTCAAGCCCGTTTTTGTTCCAAAGGCGCAGCACGCACTGCTTCCCCGCTGCGGACATCTTCGCCGCGAAGTCCGCGCACAGTCCGACATAGCCGTCCGGTTCCTCGGTGCCGTTACCCTCAAACGACTGGAGCGAAACATTCACCTTGTACACTGCCTGTGAAGAGACGAGCAGTTCGCCGCGCCTATCGAGCAGCGTTCCGTTCGTCGTGATTATGACGCGGAAGCCCTGCCGCGCGGCTATGCCGAGTATTTCCTCAAGCTGCGGGTGCAGCAGCGGCTCACCCATAAGGTGTAGGTAGAGATACTCCACGTGTCCGCGCAGCTTCCGGGAGAGCGTTTCAAACTCCTCAGGCGCCATAAAGCGCTTTTCGCGGCGCGTGCCTGGGCAGAAGCTGCACGAGAGATTGCAGACATTTGTAATTTCAAGATAGGCTTTTTTCAGCATACACTCACCTAAAAACTCACGCGTCCGTATCCGGCATAGCCGAACACGGACGCGATGATCATTTACCTACATTTATAATCTTGCGCATCGGTTCGGGCGCGATCTTTACGACCTTTCTGTCATATGTCAGCAGGCCGTTGAGTTCATCCTCAACGTCGCTCAGCTGCGTATACACTGCCGCCGAGAGTCCCTGCAGCTTTGCCGGGCCGATCTCCGTCTGATAAAGATCCTCAAGCGCCGCCTCAAGCTGGAACGGCATCTCGAACTTCTTATATCCGAAGTATTTATTATTGTAGCAGTGCCCCGGCACCTGATGGCTGTACCCGCCGAACTCGCTGAGCAGCACCGCGCGGCCCTTTTTGTCAGGCTTAAAGCGGTACTTCTTGAAGTACACGTGCAGGCTCTGCACATTGCCGATGCCCTGATCGTGCCAGCCGGAGGCGTGGTCGATAACGCGGGTCTTGTCCATGGAGCGGACAAAGTCGTACATCTTTCTTGCGTCGAACTGACCCCAGCCCTCGTTGAAGATGACCCACATGCAGATACACGGACAGTTGTACAGATGGTTCACCAGTTCGCCGAGCTCCGACTTGAACTGTGCGCGCCCCTCGCTGTCGCTCCGGGCAAAGAGGGCGTGCGCGGAGTCGTTCAGATGAATGCCCGTCACGAGCGGTGCGGAGATGATGACTGGGTTATAGCGCCGACCGCCGTTCGGCATATCCTGCCAGACGAGCATACCGAGCCTGTCACAATGGTAGTACCATCGCAGCGGCTCGACCTTGATATGCTTGCGCAGCATATTGAAGCCCATCGCCTTGGCGGTGCTGATATCGTAGATAAGCGCCTCATCCGTCGGTGCGGTATAGAGTCCGTCAGGCCAATAGCCCTGATCGAGCAGACCGTTCCGGAAGTACGGCTCGTTATTCAGAAACAGGCGCGGCACTCCGTTTTTATCCTTTGCGACGGCTATCTTGCGCATGGCAAAATAACTGAACACCTCGTCCTCGCTGCAGCTTACGCTGAAGCCGTAGAGCTTCGGGTTCTCCGGGCACCAAGGTTCAAAGCCCGGTACAGGGATCTCCGCCGGGAGCGGATAGTCCTGCCCGCCAAAATGCGCATAAGCCTGCTCGTCGCCTCTTATGTCGGCCTCGACTGTGACCGTTGCCTTGTCAATATCCGGGGTGATGCGCAGCGAGCGCACATACGTCTCCGGTACGGCCTCGAGCCACACCGTCTGCCATATACCGCTCTGCGGAGTGTACCATATTCCGCCGCGCTTCGAGCTCTGCTTGCCGCGGGACTGAAAGCTTCTGTCGGTATCATCGGTCACTCTGACGGTGATCTGGGCATAGCCGTCCTCAACAGCGTCGGTGATATCCGCCTCGAAGGGCAGATAGCCGCCGGTGTGCCGCACGACCTGCGTGGAGTTCACCCACACCGCCGCGCACTGATCCACCGCGCCGAAGTGCAGCAGCAGACGCTTACCGGAAAACTCCGCCGGTATCTCGACTTCTCTGCAATACCACAGGTACTCCCCGCTCCTCAGCGCTCTGCCGACTCCGGACAGCTCCGTCTCCGGTGAGAACGGCACGGTTATCTCGCCGTCATACTCAGCCGGTCTCCTGCTGCTGTCCGTAAAGGCATAGAGCCACGGGCCGTTCAGGTTCAGCCAGCTGCGTCTCGCCATCTGCGGGCGCGGGTATTCGGGAAGCGGAGCGTTGATATCAACGCTGTCTGTCCATGGTGTCTTCATCTCAGAACAGGCCGGGGAAGCCGCCCATGCCGCCCTGAAGCTTGCTCATGGCCTTGTTGGTCTCATCGTCAGCAAGCTTGATAGCGCCGTTGACCGCCGCAAGGATCAGATCCTGGAGCATCTCGACATCGTCGCTGTCGACAACATCGGGGCTTATTTCTATGCTGTGAAGCTGGCGGGTGCCGATCATTGTCGCCTTTACTGCACCGCCGCCTGCCGTGAACTCAAATTCTTTTGTCTCGAGCTCCTGCTGCATTTTCAGGAAATCCTGCTGCATCTTCTGAGCCTGTCTCATCATGTTCATCTGGTTGCCGCCGCCGGGATATCCGCCGCGAAATCCGCCTTTTGCCATTTTTATATCCTCCGTTTTTATTATTTACTGTTTATATGAATTTTACTTCCTTGAACTGCTTCAGTTCGTCCAGACTGCGCTGGGGGCGCGGCTCATCGTGCAGCTCTGAGAGCAGAGCGTGTATCTCTTTTCCCGCAAGGGCTGTCGCCGCCTCCGAGAACTTTGCGAGCACATCCTGCCTGTTGAAGCGCCCATAGAGAAATCCTGGCACGACCTCTATACGCAGGGTGCCGTTTTCTATCTTCCCCCTTACGGAAGCGCTGTCGTCCAGTCTCAGCTTTATATCCATCGGAAGCGCACCTGCCGCCTTTGCGCAGATATCCTTCCATGCGGGCTCCCCTGCCGGTGCGTCCGCTTTGGGCAGAGCTTCCGGTTCGGCTTGAGGCTCGGGTTCGACTCTGCCGCCGCGCTGAACGAAGCTGTCCTCGGGCTGCTCCTCCATGAACATCTCGGGGTCAAGGTCGTCCTCCTCCGGGATGGACGTCTCTTCTCTCCGCTGCGGGAGCTCCGGCTCATAACGCTCCGGTTCCTCTTCGGCGGGCGCAGGCGTCGGATGCTTGTCCTCCCGCACTGGGGTGAAGCTCCCGCTGCTAATTTGCAGTTCGAGCCGCGATATTCTCGCCCGAAGCTCCGCTATGCTCTCACCCATAGTGTTATCACACAGGGAGACGAGGCACAGCTCCGCAGTCGTCTTGGGGCTGGTGCTCTCGCGCATGGACGCGGTGTACTTCTGCACGGTCTCCATCGCGCAGATTATCTCCTCGGTCGTCATGCGGCCCGAGAGCTCACCGAGCGTCGTATCGTCATAGCCGCCTGAGATAAGGCTGCGCGCGCCTTTGGGGGCGACGTGCGTCATAAGCGTATCGCGCAGCAGACCGGACAGCTCCGTCAGGAGCGTGGCCGGGTCCTTGCCGTCCATCCACATGGAGTTGAAGTCCCGCAGCGTCTTGTCTGTATCATGATCCAATATACTGCTCATAAGCTGCGCCGTGCGCCGGTTGCCGGCAAGCCCCATCGCGCTGTAAACAGCTTCAAGGTCTATCGTCGCGCTGGCCGAGCACTGGTCTAGCAGACTCAGCGCGTCTCGCACACCGCCGTCGGCAAGCCGGGCGATAAGCTCCGCCGCCTCATGGCTGAGCTTGAAGTTTTCCTGCTTTGCGATGTATTCGAGGTATTCGGCAATGTCGGGAGTGTCGATGCGCCGAAAGCTGTGCCGCTGGCAGCGCGAAAGTATCGTCGCCGGGACCTTCTGCAGCTCCGTTGTCGCAAGGATGAACATCAGATGCTCAGGCGGCTCCTCGAGAATTTTCAGCAGCGCATTGAACGCCGAGGCCGACAGCATATGGACTTCGTCGATAATATACACTCTCTTGCGCACAGAGGCCGGAGTGAACACCGCTTCCTCCCTGAGCGCGCGCACATTGTCAACGCCGTTGTTGGACGCCGCGTCCAGCTCCACAACATCGAGCACCGAGCCGTCGCTTATCCCTCGGCATGCGGGGCACACTCCGCAGGGATTGCCGTCCACCGGATGCTCACAGTTGACAGCCTTGGCGAGTATCCTCGCGCAGGTCGTCTTGCCGGTGCCGCGCGTGCCGATGAAGAGATAGGCATGGGAAAGCCTGCCCGTCTTGACCTGATTTTTCAGCGTCTCGGTAATATGCTGCTGACCGACGACCTGATCAAAGGTCTGCGGACGCCACTTGCGATACAGAGCCTGATACATGCTCCCCCACCTCTCCGGCACATAATGCAGTTGTGGCTCTTGACAAGACTGCACACCCGACATCGAACAATGAACTATGTCCGTTACCCCGGCAGCCGGCTCGGACCCGGCAAACTCGCGGCACACGAAAAGCACCGCTTAATGCTGCTCGGTTCCCCGCCTGACATGGTTCGCGGGTTTCCGTTGCGCGAGACCGGATCGTCAACGCTGCTTACCGGAGTCAGACGACACAGAACATATCCTCAATCGGGAATTCGCCCCTGCTGCAGCGGATTGCAGGTTACAGGGCACCGCTGGCTCCCCGACTAGTGCAGCCTTGTCAAAAGCCACGGTCATACTATACTACAAAACTGAAATATAATCAATCAAAATTTTTCCTTTACAAACGAAAAAAATGTGTTATAATGTATGAGCTGTCAGTTGAGAGCTGATTATGCAATTTAATATGGGGGCGTAGCTCAGTTGGGAGAGCGTACGGTTCGCATCCGTAAGGTCAAGGGTTCGAATCCCTCCGTCTCCACCATGAAAAGAAGTTCCTGCCATCGGCAGGGACTTCTTTTCATATTGAAAGAAATGGGGATTCGAACCCGAGGTGGCCTGCCGCGCACGGCAGGTCGAATCCCTCCTGTAGGCATTTTCTTTCTGCTGTTCAATTCCGCCTGCAATTGTGGTACAAGGAGCAAAACAAATTGAGCGTCGGAGATTTTCTATGAATAAGATAAAAGATATCCTGCACAAAAAAAGAAAAACAACAGAAGACCATATCAGGCAGCTCCAGCAAGTGGGAAAACAAGGTATCCGCTACACCGCCATGATGCCCGATATCCCCTTTCTGGTATTAGGGCTGCTGAGTGACATCGGCTGGATAATGCATCTCACGGCAGGCATTATTTATTTTTGCAGAAACAGCTTTTACCATGTACTGGACTATTTTGCTCTTGCTGCATTGGCTGCCGTCATGTTCGGCGTTGCCTATATTATTTATCTGAACAAGATACACGAAAAAGAAATTGCCACCAAACGCCAAAAGGATCTCGGTTTTGGCATGACTGTGTATTCCGGAGCGGCAGGTGCTGTTATCGGAATATCCCAAATCGTGATGTATGCAGGTGTTTCACTGGAGCTTGTGTGGATAGTGATCGGCGGATCGCTGAATTTCGCCGCGGGACTGCCGATTTACCTCTCGTTTAAAAAAGGAATTTTTTATGGAGTAAAATAACTGATGCTCCGTTTATAAGATACATATAAGCCCACCGTAATTTCTCATTGATTACGGTGGGCTTTTCCTTGCGCAGGACCGTATCTGATGATATAATAAAATCAATAGGGGTGATAAATCCGATGTTTCATTCTTTCAAAACTCAGGAAGAGCGCCGAGCCTGCGGTGGTTCAGCGTTCATAGAAATACAGTTCTGCGATATTCCGCTCAAAACACCCGCGAAAAATCTGGCGGCGGGCGGACATATTCAGCACTGGAGGAATGATTCTTTATATGTCCACGCTGACGATATTGACGCTTTCTATCAGGAATACAGCCGCATTTTTGACTGCGGCACTTACAACAACATGAAGACCGGGGTGTTCGATCTATACGGCATCAATTATTATGCTCCAGCTTTGATCGATCCTATTTCAGAAAAACTCAACAAAGAGAAACCGGAGGAGTATGAAGCGCTGGCTGCGTGGCTGAGCCAAGCAAAAGCGCATAACGGGTTTTACATATTTGGGATATAGTAAAATGAAAATTTTCGTATCAAAGTATTGGCAGATCAACATACTTGTTTTTATTATCTTGGAATGCATGGGCATTATCGGAATAAGTTCCATGTGTATTCCAGACTTAAAAGAAGGCAGAATCGATATCATATCTCTTGCATACGGTTTGGGCGCTGTGGCCTTGGCTGCATTTTTACTGTTCAGGATGAGAAATGTGATGCAGCATGTGATTATTGGCAGCGGCTATGCAGTGACGCATACGGCAACCGGGAAAACTGTGTGCCAGGTTTGTCTTGATAAGCCTTTCTACTGTATCGTGGTAACTCTTGTTGTGGCGGTCGGAAGTACGCAGCAGTTTATTCTGCTTTCCAACGACACAATAGATGTCGATCTGATTCTGAGCATAAGCGGTCTGGCAACACTGTGCAATAAAATCAACAAAGAAAAAACGCAGGTGCTGCTCCCATATAATCAAAAGACCGCCAGCATTCTGAAAAATGAAAACTGTATAAGAGTTTAACCAAGCTGAAATTTGTGTAAGAGGAATACTATCTCTGATGCGCATAAAAAGGCTCCGGCGCCGCAGACTAAATGTATCTTTACCATCAAGGAGCGGGATCTTCTATGATAGAACAGGATACGATAAGGCTACTGCGAGAGTGTGACGCCGGTATCAAGATGGGCGTAGGCTCGATCGACGAGGTTCTCGGTCAGGTGCGCGGCGGCGAGCTCAGGCAATGCCTGATAAAATGCAGGAACGAGCATGAAAAGCTGGCCGGTGAAATTCAGACGCTGCTGACAAAATACCATGACAAGGGCAAGGAGCCGAGCCCGATCGCAAAGGGCATGTCATGGATAAAGACCAACGCAAAAATGGGCATGGACGACTCCGACCAGACTGTAGCAAACCTGATGACGGACGGCTGCAATATGGGTGTCAAGTCCCTGAATATGTATCTGAACCAGTACAAGGCCGCGGACGAGGTCTCAAAGGACATCACAAAACGGCTCATCAACCTCGAACAAAAGCTCACCGAAGATATACGGAAGTTTCTGTAAACGCACAGACACCCTGCTGGGATCAGGCAGGGTGTCTGTGCGTTTTGCAGCCTATCTTAGGCTTTGTTGTTTGCGTACATCTTCTCGTAATACTTCATGTATTCACCGGAGACGATCTTATCCATCCACTCTCTGTTGTGCAGGTACCACTCGATGGTGCTGGCCATGCCGGTCTGGAAGGTGTACTTCGGGCTCCAGCCAAGCTCGGTCGTGATCTTGTGGTTATCGATCGCGTAGCGGCGGTCATGGCCGGGGCGATCCTTGACGTGTACGATAAGGTCTTCGCTCTTGCCGGTGTTGGAGAGAATGAGCTTGACGATCTCGATATTGGCTCTCTCGTTGTTGCCGCCGATGTTGTACACCTCGCCGGACGTGCCCTTTTCAAGCACAGCCGCAATGGCGGCGCAGTGATCCTCAACGTACAGCCAGTCCCTTATCTGCATACCGTCACCGTAGACAGGCAGCTGCTTATCGTTCAGGCTGTTGTTTATCATAAGCGGGATGAGCTTCTCTGGGAACTGGTACGGGCCGTAGTTATTCGAGCAGCGAGTGATGTTGACGGGCATACCATAGGTCTTGTTGTACGCACGCACCAGCATATCCGCCGAGGCTTTGGAGGCGGAGTACGGACTGTTCGGGGCGAGCGGGGTCGTCTCGGTGAACATACCGGTCGCGCCGAGTGCGCCGTATACCTCGTCGGTCGAGACCTGAAGGTACTTCACGCCCTCGCGGAAGTCGCGGGAATACTTGTCGTCCGGCTCGAGCTTCCAGTGGCGCTTAGCCGTGTCGATCAGGGTCAGCGTGCCCATGACGTTAGTGGTCATGAAGATATCCGGGTTTGTGATGCTGCGGTCGACATGGCTCTCGGCAGCAAAGTTCACGACCGTGTCAAAGCCGTACTTCTCAAAAAGCTGCTCGACAAGTGTTCCGTCATGGATATCGCCGCGGACAAAGGTGTAGCGCTTATCATCGCTCACGCCCGCAAGGTTATCGAGATTACCGGCATAGGTGAGCAGGTCAAGATTTACAAGCGTGATGTCCTCGTAATTCTTGAGCATGTATCTGACAAAGTTGGAGCCGATGAACCCGGCGCCGCCGGTGACGAGTATTGTCTTCATTGCAATTCTCCTTTTATCTGTTTACTCCGGAAGCGACAGCAGGTACTGGCCGTAGTCCGTCATCCTGAGCGCGGAGCCGAGTGCGATAAGCTCCTCATCGCTTATCCATCCCTTGCGCCACGCGATCTCTTCGATGCAGGATATGTAGAAGCCCTGTCGGCTCTGCACCGTCGCGACGAACTGCGAGGCCTGAAGCATCCCCTCCGGGGTGCCGGTATCGAGCCATGCCATGCCGCGCCCCATCGGGTTGACCATAAGCTCGCCGCGGCTGAGGTATTCGTTGTTCACTGCGGTGATCTCAAGCTCCCCGCGCGGCGAGGGCTTGATGTTCTTCGCGATATCTACAACGCTGTTGCCGTAGAAATACAGCCCCGGCACAGCGTAATTGCTCTTTGGGTTCTCGGGCTTTTCCTCGATCGACACGGCGCGCATATTCTTATCGAACTCGACCACGCCGAAGGCCGTCGGGTTCTTGACCTGAATGCCGAAGATCATGCCTCCCTCGGTCACCTTTGCGCCGTCGCGCAGATAATCCGACAGCGCCTGGCCGTAGAATATATTATCGCCGAGGATAAGGCAGACGGAATCATCACCGATGAACTCCTCGCCGAGAATAAACGCCTCGGCCAAGCCTTTCGGAGCCTGCTGCACCTTATACTCAAAGCGCATGCCGAGCGTCTTACCGTCGCCGAGAAGTTCCTTATAAACAGGCGTGTCGTCGGGCGTAGAGATGATAAGCACCTCTCTTATCCCCGCAAGCATCAGGACAGACAGCGGGTAATAGATCATGGGCTTATCGTATATAGGCAGAAGCTGCTTGGAAACAGCACGCGTCATCGGATAGAGACGCGTCCCCTTTCCGCCGGCAAGAATTATTCCCTTCATATCACAGTTTCCTTTCTACTACAATATATTTATGGTTAATATCCCTTACAGCCAGTAAGGAATTATCCATCTTGTTGCTTAAGCTGTTAGAATGTAGGTAACAATTGGATATCTTGCTTTTTCTTGGACTTCGCGTCCGTTAATCTATTTTATGTTTCCCCCACTTCTTTCCAAATTGTTTTGATGATATATTGTATTCAGATGGAGTCTCTTTCCCACCTCCATCACCTTTACTACTTTCCGATTTCTGGATCCGTACATCAAACATATTCGTCAGTGCGGATCCTGAGATTGCCAATCCGGTGCCTGCAATCGCAATTCCCGATGCAGCAGCCGGAACACTGACCGCTGTACTCACACCGCCTGTCAATATCTCACTTCCGCAACCCAACAATGCTAAAATTATCCCTGCCGCTGTCGCAGCCATCCCAACTCCAAATTTGAGGCTATCTTTCCATGTTCCAGTGTAACGGATACTGATATTCGGCAGTTTCTCTTTCAATCGTTGTAATTCCATCTTAGTTACAACCATCGCACTCATTCCTGCTATCATCGTTGCTTGTTTTCTAAATCTTCTATTAGTGGATTTTTCATTAATAATTTTCAACAACCTTTTCATTCTTGCTAATGAAAAGGTTCATCTAACTATCCCATGCTATTCCAACTCATATTCATATATTGGATTAATTAAAGATAAAACAAATACAATAGCATTATT
>ERZ827043.112-NODE-112-length-99020-cov-10.622786_pt1 | contig 99020 bp, 99 predicted proteins | sample MGYA00519923_ERZ827043 | MGnify/ENA primary metagenome ERZ827043 (study PRJEB31778, sample SAMEA3449251) | human gut metagenome | biome: human gut; feature: human-associated habitat; material: faeces | place: United Kingdom | collected 2010/2012 ... | reverse complement strand
ACAGCTGCGTAAATTTTGCTGTTCCTGCTTAACTTAACGCTGTGTTCTTTGACAGTCTGGAAAATCATCCCCGTCCGGCTGGACGGGGATGATTTTTTGACTATCACAAGGTAATTTTACTTGAGCCTTACAGCCTCGCGCGCCTTTGCGGCGATTCCCTCGGCGTTGAGATTGAAGTAATCGAGCACCTCAGTCGCCTTGCCGCTGCGGCCGAACTCATCGTTCATGCCGAGGCGCCGCACCGGCGTGGGGCAGGTCTCGCTCAGAAGCTCGCACACGGCGCTGCCGAGCCCGCCGATAACGGAGTGCTCCTCTGCGGTGACGATGCAGCCCGTCTCCTTCGCAGCCTTCACGACAAGCTCCGCGTCAAGGGGCTTGATGGTGTGCATATCGATAACGCGGGCGGAAATGCCGTCATTCTCCAGCGCCTCGGCAGCCTTCATCGCCTGCGGCACCATAATGCCGGTCGCGATTATCGTGACGTCCTTGCCTCCGCGCAGAGTCGCGCCCTTGCCGAGCTCGAAGCTGTAGCCGGGGATCTCGTCGGTGATGATCTCGGTCGCGGGTCTTGCAAGGCGCAGATACGCCGGGCCGTTATAGTTGATGAGCGCTTCGACCGCAAGGCGCATCTCATGGCCGTCACAGGGGCAGCACACCAGCATGACGGGCAGCGCGCGCATAAGTGCGAAGTCCTCGATGCACTGATGGGTCGCGCCGTCCTCGCCGACGGAAACGCCGCCGTGTGAGCCGACTACGGTGCAGTTGAGGTGCGGATACGCGATGGAGTTTCTGACCTGCTCATACGCGCGCCCCGCCGCAAATATGGCAAAGGTGTTCGTAAAGGGCTTGTAGCCGCAGGTCGAAAGCCCGGCCGCAATATCGGTCATATTGGCCTCGGCAATGCCGCAGTCAAAAAATCTCTCGGGGTGCGCCGCGGCGAAGAACTTCGACATCGTCGCACCTGCAAGGTCGGCGTCCAGCACAACGAGCTGCGGGTACTTATCGGCAAGCTCAGCGAGAGCCTCGCCGTAGGCATTGCGTGTTGCTATCTTTCCTGCCATTTCAGAGCACCTCCAGTTCTTTAACGCGGGCTTCAAGCTCGCTAATTGCCTGCGCGTACTGCTCGGCGTTCGGAGCCTTGCCGTGCCACCCGGCCTGATTTTCCATGAAGGACACGCCCTTGCCCTTCACGGTGTGCATGAGGATCATCGTCGGCTTGCCCTTGGTCTCTTTGGCCTTCGCCAGCGCATCGGCAAGCTGGGAGAAGTCATGCCCGTCGACGGAAATAACGTTCCAGTTGAAAGCCTCAAACTTCTTATCCAGCGGCTCGGCGGGCATGACATCCGCCGTCGCGCCGTCTATCTGCAGCCCGTTCACATCCACAAAGGCGCAGAGGTTATCGAGCTTCCACTTCGCCGCGGACATAGCGGCTTCCCATATTTGGCCTTCCTCGATCTCACCGTCGCCGCAGATGGCGTAGGTGCGATAGCTCTTGCCCGAGAGTCTTGCGGCGAGAGCCATGCCGACTGCGGCACTCAGCCCCTGGCCGAGAGAGCCGGTGGACATATCCACGCCGGGGACATGACGCATATCTGGGTGCCCGGAATAATGCGCCTTTATCGAGCGGAAGAGCTTTATATCCTCCGTGGGGAAATATCCCCTAAGCGCGAGTACGGAATAAAGCGCCGGGGAGCAGTGCCCCTTGGAGAGCACGAACCTGTCCCTGTCCTCCCACGTGGGCTTTGCAGAATCAATATTCATTTCGTCAAAATACAGTTCCGTCAGCGCATCGATGCAGGAGAGCGAACCGCCCGGATGCCCGGACGCCGCGGTATACACCGCCTCAACGCAAAGCATACGCGCCTTGGCGGCTGTCAGCATAAGCTGTTTTTCCTTTGCCTTGTCCATGTTATATGCTCCTTATACTTACGATCGTTCGGCGGCCGCACGGCTGCCGACTATTATTATACATATTTTTCAGCGCGACCGCAATCTCATTTTTGTCGGTAACCGATTCACTTATTTTTCCCACAAATAAATTCTTTATTTCGCTCCGATGTAAACCGAAACCGTACAAACTGCATAATTATCCCCCGGAGCGTCAGAGCCGATCCGGGGGATATAAGATAATTTTCAGATAACTATTGCGTTTTTCGGGCAGGCCTCGGCGCAGGTGCCGCAGCCGATGCACTTGTCCTCATCGAGCGTCCATGTCTTGGCGGCTCTGTCAACGGTCAGCGCATCCGCGGGACACTTCTTCGCGCAGAGCGTGCAGTGAACGCACCTGCTCTCATCGCAGGCAGGCTTGCCGTCGCCGCGCGGCTTGACATTGGAGGCTTCCGCGCTCTTCTCCGACGCGGGCGCGGCGGGCTTCTTCGGCGGAGCCTTTATAAAGCTTCCGCTAACGAGCAGATCCTCTTCCTTGGTCGCGATCATGTGATAGTCGCGGGTGAGCGTTATGGCATGGCGGCTGCAGAAATCGGCGCAGGTGGCGCAGAAGGTGCAGGAGCCGAGGTCAAAGGTCAGCGTGACCTTATCGCCCTGACCGTCCTCGCCCTTTTCTATCGTCCTGGTGATCGCGCCGCCGGCGCAGACACGCTCGCACATGCCGCAGCCGATGCACTTATCGGCACGGTAAGCGATGCGCCCACGGTAATTCTGCGCGGCTTCGCTCGGCACGGCGGGGTACATATTGCAGCTGGATTTACTGAAGAGCTTCGATATCGCTTCTCTCGCAAACGGGAAATCCATTACATCTTCCCCCTCTTCTCCTGAAGTATTTTTGCCGCCAGCGCGAGTCCGTCGATGACGGCCTCGGGCTTTGGCGCGCAGCCGGCCACGTCGACATCGACATGGACGTACTTGCTCAGGGGACCGGCTACGGAGTAGCTGCCTTTGAAGACGTTGCCCGACTGCGGGCACGAACCCATCGTGACTATGCAGCGCGGCTCGGGGACCTGAGATATCGCGCTCAGCACACGCGGCAGGGACTGCTTTGTGACAGGCCCCGTGACCACGACGATGTCTGCATGGCGCGGGGTACCGGTCAGTTTAAAGCCAAGACGCTCCGCATCGTAGCGCGGGGTCAGCACGGAGACAAGCTCTATATCGCAGCCGTTGCAGGAACCGGCGTTGATGTGGAAAAGCCACGGGGATTTGCCGGTGCTCTCCTCGATAAGTTTCTTAAACATTCCCGCACCTCCTTACATACCGTACCATGCCAGCACAAGGCTTATGAGCGCAAGGCCGGAGACAACGGTCCAGTAGTATTTGAATATCTGCTCTATCTTGAGCCTTGCGGTGATTGCGTGGACGAAGGATATGCTCACTGCCGTCAGCGCGATGCACAGCAGCAGGAGTATGACTATGCCCAGCAGCATCGTCATGCCCGCGGCAGCGCCGCCGGTGAGCCCGATGAGCGCGACGAACTTTTCTATCCCGCCGCCGATGCCGCCGAGAAACAGCGCGACAAACAGGCTTGTAAGCGTGAGCATCTTGATGGCGTGGTTGAGCTTATATACGCCGAGAGGCGCGCCGCTGTATTCGGCGAGCATGCCCTCGCATATCTCCGTCTCGGCCTCGGCCGCGTCAAAGGGGTGGTTGCCGGTCTCGCCGGGGATTATGAGCAGCATCGCCGCGGCAGCGGGGATCATGCTCGCCTTGAGGATCAGACTGCCGTTTGCCGCCTGATACAGGGCAATATCCGTCAGTGAGAAGCACAGCCCCGTGCCCATCGCGTCGCCCACAGTCTTTGCCACCGACAGCAGCACCAGCACCAGCGGCAGCTCACAGGAGATGATAGTGACCATCTCGCGGCTGAGGCCGACGCCCGCGTAGGGTGAGCCGCTGGCCGCGCCGCCGAGCATGGCGGACATGGCCGGGATGAGCAGCAGGTAGAGGATGACGATGATATCCGCGACCTGAGAAAATGCGGTGAAGGTGAACACCGGAATAAACAGCTGTATCACGACGAGCGCCGCGAGCCCTACCAGCGGAGCCATGAGGAACATCGTCCTCGACGCCGCGGCGGGGATGATGCACTCCTTGCCGCAGAGCTTGAAGAAATCATAAAACGGCTGAAGCACCGGCGGGCCGACGCGCTTCTGCATCTTGGCTACAAGCTTGCGGTCAATGCCGCACAGCAGCAGTCCCGCGAAGAAGCAGAACAGGAAGCCGGGGAAAATGAGGACATAGCCCAGGTTATACAGAGCCGTGACGATAATATCTTTCATCATATTTCCCACCCCCTTAAAGCGCTATCAGCATGAAGGCCATGATGACCGTCACGTCTACGACCGCCCACAGCGCGTAATCATTGACGACGCCGCTGTGCAGCTTGTGCATGAAATCGAAATAGTGACGCCAGTTGTGCTTGAGCCCCCAGAAGAGATCCTCGCCGCCGACCTGAGAATACACGTTCTTTTCGCCGCCGTAGAAGAGCTGGTACTTGGTGTCGGTCACGCTCTCAGCAGTCCTCGCCGCATCATAACGGGTAGAGACCGCCGCGATGGTTATCGCAAGCAGCGTGATGCACAGCAGGAGCAGCCAGTTGACCGGTGCCCAGACGCCCATGCTCACAAAGCTTATAACGGGAGCAGCAAGCGTGGTGTCAAAGCCCATCGCGCTTATGTACTTACCGGCATTCAGCGCGGCGGTCGCCGCGGGCTCGGTAAGGAAAGCGGTGACGAGGTTCGGGAAAAGGCCGGTGATAACGCAGAGAGCCGCAAGCAGCCCCATTGCGATGCGCATGCCTATCGGCGCTTCCTCGGTGTTCTCAAACTCGACGGAGAGCTGGCCGAAGAACACGCTCTGGCTGACCTTGACGAAGGACGCGAGCGTCAGCACCGAGGTCACGAGCGCCGCGATAAGTGCGAACACGAACAGGAAATTCCCGCTCTCGACGGCCTTCTGGTAAATTGCCTGATAGATCATCCACTTCGAGGCAAAGCCGTTGAACGGCGGCAGGCCGCTTATGGAAAACGCGCCTATGAGGAACATCACCGTCGTGTGCGGCATCTTCTTTGCAAGCCCGCCGAGGCGGTCAAGGTCGCCTGTGCCAGTCTGGTGCATGACGGCACCGGCGGCAAGGAACAGCAGGCCCTTGAAGATGGTGTGGTTCATCGCGTGGTAAAGTCCTGCGGAGAGGCCGAGGGCCGTGGCAAGGCCAACCGCCGTGAGCACGTAGCCTATCTGGGAAATACTGTGGAACGCGAGCAGACGCTTGAAGTCATGCTGCGCAAGCGCCATGGTCACGCACACGAGCATACTGACGCAGCCGAGGAAGACGAGCAGGAACTGCATCGTCCCCTTGTCCATGACCTGGAACAGGAAGTAGCACAGACGGATGATCGCGTAAAGGCCGGACTTTGTAAGCACGCCCGATATGAGCAGCGACACAGACGCGGGAGCCGCGCCGTGGGCGTCCGCCGCAAGCGGATGGAACGGCACGATGAATGCCTTGGTCGAGAAGCCCGCGAGCAGCAGCGCGAAAGCTATCTTCATTCTGCCGGAGCCCAGCATGCCCGGCAGCAGCACGGACAGCTGCGCGAGGTTCAGCGTATGTGCCTCGGCATAGAGCATCACTATCGCCGTGAGGATGAACGCCGAGCCGATGGAGCCGACGACAAGGTACTTGAACGCCGCCTCAAGAGCGCCCTCGCTCTTGCTGCGGTACGCCGTCAGGCCGACCGCGCCTATGGTGAGTATCTCCACCATGATATACATATTGAAGATATCGCCCGTCAGCACCATGCCGAGAACGCCGCCGGATGTCATAAGCAGCAGCGTGTAATACTGCACCTGATGCGCGTCATGGGTTATATAGTCCAGACTGTAAAGGCAGGCGGCAAAGGCCGCGATACCGACGAGCAGCCCGAAGAACAGGCTCAGCGCGTCGACCTCTATCGCGATGCCTATCGCGTAGCCGCCGGCGATGCTGCGATTGCCGAGCCAGTAGGAGATTATCTCTCCGTCTATCATTACCGGCTTTATGAGTGCGATAAGGCAGGCAAGGCTCAGCGCGGATGCGATCATTGACACGATCTTTCTCACGCCGCCTCGGGTGCCGAAGGTCGTGATAAAGAATGCGCCGAAGAACAGCAGCATTATCGCGCAGATCGGGAGGTGGTGGTAATCAAGGATCATCCGTGCAGCCTCCTTATCTCTCTGGTGTCAAGGGTCTTGTACTGTTCGTCGAGACGCATGACTATCGCAAGGCTCATCGCGGTAACGCACGCGCCGATAACTATGCTCGTGAGGGTCAGCGCCTGCGGTATCGGGTCGACGAAGTAGCTTGCCGCGGTTATCTCGCCCTGCGTGAAAATGGGCGCGGTGCCGCCCGGCACATAGCCGACGGAGATAAGGAAGATGTTCACGCCGTAGTCCATGACGCACAGGCCGATGACGGTCTTGACCGCGTTGTGCTTTACAACGATGCAGTATAATCCCAAAAAGATCAGGAAGAACGAAGCAATATAGTTCATCGTAATCATACTTGCCACCTCACTTCAGGTTGTCTATATCCTGCGGATACAGAACGCTGAGCATACCGATGGAGAGCGTCACAGCCGCGGTGAACACATCGAATGCGACAGTCTCACCCATCCAGAACACTGTGCCGCTGCTGAAGAGCGCGCCTATATCGCCGTGGTAGTAGAACACGTTCTGGCAGAAGCTCGCACCGAGGACGATGCCTACAAACGCGAGGACGACATACAGCATCAGCGCGACGCCTTCGAGCTTATGGGTAAGGTTCGGGTGCAGGGCACGCTTGGCCTCCTCGTAGCCGTGGGCAAGGTAGATGAGCAGCACGACGGCAACGGTGAGTATGCCGCCCTGGAAGCCGCCGCCCGGGGTCAGGTGGCCATGGAGCATAATATAAAAGATATATACGAGGCAAAGCGGAATGATCCTGTCACAGCCGCAGCGGGTTATAACGCGCTTGATGGTGACGTTATCTGCGTATCTTTCCATCTCGCTCCTCCTTCATTTTTTCTTTTTCGGCCTTGGTCTTTCTCAGCAGAATGATAACGGAGGAAACCGTGAGTATCATTATGAAAGACTCGCCCATCGTGTCATAGCCTCTGAAGTCGAAGACTATCGAGGTGACATCGTTCACGGCGTGGGTCTTTGCAAGGTTCTGCTGGACGATCGCAGCAGCCGCGCCGTCGGCCTCGGAATCGTCATAGGCCTCAGGATCCTGTATCAGCTCGTAGGGAGATACCTTGGCGTTGGCCCCGTCGTATGTACGCGGCAGCTGCGCCATCTCCACCGCGGCAAAAACTCCCGCAATGAGGAACGCCGCAAGGCAGACGATAGTGAGGAATTTCTTCATTTGTCGTCCCCTCCCTTGAGCTTCTTGATCGTCACGATGAAGATGAGTGGAGTCAGTGCCGCGCCGACCGCCGCTTCGGATATCGCAACGTCGGGCGCATGCAGCAGCAGAAACTCCGCCGCGGCGAATATGCCGGTGACGCCGAGGGCAATAACGGAGGAGAGCAGCTTTTCACAGTGCACCGCGAGTATCGCGGAGACAACAACGCCTAAAAGTATGAGGGCATTTAAGATAACAACAAGTTCACTCATCGAAGTCCCTCCTGAAATCGTCCATTTCCATCTTGCGCTCCGGTCTGACGCCCGAGCGGTAAGCACCCTTGGCAATAGCGTGCGCGCCGATGGGGTTCACCGCGATGACGAGCGCCGCGATGACCGCGATCTTCACCGCAGCCGCGCCGTTGTGCATGATGAATATGGCATATAGTATAGCGCCGATGTTTGCGCCGAGAACGCCGAGGGTGGTGATGAGCGTGCTCGCCTGCATACGGGAGAAAGTGTCCGGCATTTTGTTTATGCCGATCGTCCCGGCTATGGCAAAGTACAGGCTCACCGCTATAAGTACGTCTATGATAATACGCAGTATCATTTCTTGTGCCACCTTCCCGTATCAAGATAACGGCCGACGAGCATGGTGTTGAGTATGCCGAGCATCGCCGTGATGATGGCTATGTCAAGATATATGCCTCTCCCGCTGTATATGGAAAAGAGCACCATTGCGCAGGCGACAAGAATATCCATGCTGTCCGCCGCGACCATTCTGTCAGCGCCCGTTGGGCCCTTCACAAGTCTGATCAGGTTCCCAGCGGCCAGCAGCGCATAAATGACGGCAAAAATCAAAATGTCAATCATTCCCAGATCCTCCTGATCCATTTTTCCATCGTGCCTTTGATGTCCTCTCCGGCGTCCTCGCGGCTCCTGTGGAGCGGCAGCGGCTTCTCTTTGCCGTCCTCGTCCGTGTAGTAGAAGTTCTTATCCTCGTACTGGGACACATCGAGGCAGTGTACATAGTACGCCGTTTCGCCGTTCTCCTCGATGATGTCGAGGGTTATCGTGCCCGGCGTGAGGGTGATGCTGTTTGCGAGCATCGCCTGCGCGTAGTCGCCCTTGAGCTTCGTCGGTATCTTCACGATGCCGGGGTAAACGTCCTTGCAGCCCTTGTAGCAGCACTTTGCAACATTGAGGTTCGACTTGATGAGCAGGCCGAGGAAAACCACAAAATATGCCAGCAGGGCGAAGAACTTGTCCGGTCTGAAGAGCCACCCGGCGTTTTCATGTATAAAGTATTTTGCTGAGAACAGCGCTACGAAAAAGCTGACGACGGCTCCCGCCGCAAGCTCCTCCGGAGACAGTGACCATGTGAGAAGAATCCAGAACACGTAGCAGACGATGAATGTGGACAGCACCGATGTAAACCGTGTTTTCTGCAAGAGATCATCTCTCCTTCCTTTGAAGTTTATTATCTATCCGTTGTCTATTCGACTTTGATGTTTTCAACATAGAACTCGCGTCCCGCGGTCATTTGGAGGTTTTCTCCGCCGCACTCCGGGCAGGCAAAGCTCCCCTTTTCAAGGCCGCCGTGCCAATCGCATCCGCGGCACTTGAACTGCGCCGGCACCTTTTCGAAGCGCAGCTTTGCCCCGGCAGCCGCCGTGCCCTTTGAGGCGATCGGGAAAAACTCCTCCATACACTCCGGTATCACCCCGGAGTATTCGCCGAGCTTCAGGCTTATCTCGCTGACTCTCTCAAAACCGTGCTTTTTCTTTTCGGACTCGACTATGCTGATTATCCCCTCTGTCAGTGCAAGCTCGTGCATCTTATCTGTCGAGGCAGCTGAAGCATGGGTCTATGCTTGCGATGATGAGTCCCGCGTCCGCAACGGTGTTGCCGCGGAGCATGAACGGGACGGTCGGCGTGTTCTTATAGCTCGGCACGTGGATGCTGACGCGGTGGTTATTGAACGAACCGTCGCCCACTACCATGTGGCTGAGCTGGCCGCGCGGCGCCTCATGGCGGCAGACCGCCTGACCCGGCTGTATCTTGATGAGCTTATTGCCGAGGTTGATGGGCGTTGCGGGCAGGTTCTCAAGCGCCTGGCGGATGATCTTGATGCTCTCATAGCATTCGAGCGCGCGCACGACCACGCGGGCGAACACGTCGCCGCTCTCGACGACAGGCACGTCAAAGTCGAAATCTTCGTACGAGGAATAGGGCGCGTCCTTGCGGACATCGACCTTCACCCCGGATGCTCTCGCGTGGGGTCCGACGGCTCCCATGCGCAGCGCGTCCTCTTTCGGAAGTACGCCGACGCCCTTGGTGCGCATCGCGATTGTCTTATCGGTCAGGGCAATCTCAGTGATGCGGTCGAGCGGAGCTTTGAGCTTATCGCAGGCTTCAAGCAGCTCGCGGCGAAGCTCGTCGTCTATATCGCGCCTTGCGCCGCCGACAGTCACCATGGCGTAGTTCACGCGGTTGCCGGTCATCTTCTCCAGCAGATCCATGACAAGCTCGCGCTCATCCCAGATGTGCATGAACATGCTGTCATGCCCGATAATATGACATGCGATGCCGAGCCACAGGAAGTGCGAATGCAGCCTCTCCAGCTCCGCGGTGATGACACGGATATACTGGCCGCGCTTCGGCACCTCAATGCCGTTGATGTTCTCCACGCACATGGCGTAGGTCAGGGCATGGGAGTGGGAGCAGATACCGCAGACGCGCTCGACCAGAACAAGAGTCTGGATGGCGTTGCGCTCGGTGGCGAGCTTCTCTATGCCGCGGTGGTTATAGCCGACAAAGACCTCCGCGTCCTTGATGACCTCGCCCTCGGTATAGAGCTTTGCGTGTATCGGCTCCTCAAGCGCGGGATGGTACGGGCCGATGGGGACAATGTAGCTCATTTCGTTCCCTCCTCAATGTTTTTCTGCCGAAGCTCCGAAAGCGGCATGACCATTATCTGGCCCTTGCCCTGCGTTTCGAGCATGTCCTCCGGCAGGAAGAGCCGCTGCGACACGTCGAGTCCCTCGAACTCTATCGCGAACAGCTCGTTGAGTTCGCGCTCAGGCCATGTCGCCGCCGTGTCGTAGATCTCGCCGATCGACGGAAGCACCGTCTCGCCTATCACGTGATAGGACTCGATCGCCGGGTCTACGGCGTAGTCCCATGAGACGTCCATCTGCCCATCGTTGTCGATGAAGCCGTGGATCATCACAAGGGCGTTGCCGGCCTTGCGCATTTTTTCCGCTATGGGTACGACCTGATCTTTTGTGATCACGGTCTTTTTGTACTCCTGCATCCGTTTCACCTCTCTGATTTTCCTTTTATTTTAATTTTTTATTTTCAGCAAATTCTCGGAAGCTGCGCTCCCGTAAGCTTCTGGAGGATGCGCTTTCCCCCGAAGGCCGTGTCCATGACGAGCTTTCCGGGATAACCGGCGCTGACTCTGCCGATGATCGCGGCGTTGCGCCCCTCTTCCGTTTTGCGCATAGAACTCAGCACCCGCTCCGCGTCATCCGCCGCGACGACGGCAAGGAGCTTGCCCTCATTCGCGCAGTAGAGCGGGTCAAGGCCGAGCATATCGCAGGCCGAATGCACCTGATCCCGCACCGGAATTTTATCCTCGTACAGCTCTATCCCGAGCGCCGTACCCTCGATGAACTCATTGAGCGTCGTGGCAACTCCGCCGCGCGTCGGATCGCGCAGGACGCGGACTTCGGCACCGGTGCCGAGGATGGCTTCGCACAGGCCGTTCAGCGGCGCGCAGTCGGAAGCTATCTCGCCCTGCATCATCCCGCTGCGCGCGAGCATGATGGCCGTTCCGTGGTCACCGACCATGCCGGAGACTATCACGGTGTCCCCGTCTCTCAGGTTTTTCGGGCTGAGACCGGGGTATTTCACAAAGCCGATACCGGCGGTGTTGATATATATCTTATCTCCCCTGCCGCGCTCGACGACCTTTGTGTCCCCCGTCACGACCTGCACACCGGCTCTCTCAGCCGTGCATCTGATGGACTCGACTATCTTTTCCAAGTCCTCCACCGGCAGCCCCTCTTCTATAATAAAAGAACAGCTCAAATACTTCGGCACAGCGCCGCACATTGCAAGGTCGTTCACCGTGCCGCAGACGGAGAGCTTGCCGATATCTCCGCCGGGGAAAAATATCGGGTCGACGACGAAGCTGTCAGTCGAGAAAGCGAGCTTCTCTGCGCCCACTACTATCGCGCCGTCGCCCAAGGCGTCCAGCGCCGGGTTTGACAGTGCCGGGACTATCAGCTTTTCTATCAGGCGGGCGGTCTTTTTACCGCCGCTGCCGTAATCGAGTGTAATTATTTCGTCCATATAAGTCACACCCCCGCGTATTTATACGCCGCGGCGCAGGCTCCCTCCGAGGAGACCATGCACGGCCCCACCGGATCCTCCGGTGTGCAGCGTCCGCCGAACATCGGGCACTGCTCCGGGGCAATGCGCCCGCAGATAACGTCCCCGCAGCGGCAGGCGGTGGGCTTCGGCTTCTCCGCATATTTTATGCCGAAGCGCTTTTCCGCGTCGAGCCGCTCAAGCACGGCGGCCGGTTCCAGTCCGCTGTCCGGGATAAGCCCAAGGCCGCGCCAGTTATCTGGACGGCGGCGCAGGCAGGTGTTCATCATGTTCTGCGCAAGGGGGTTGCCGTTTTCGGTGACCGCCCTGCGGTACTCGTTCTCTATCTTCGGGCTCTTCTCAGCTATCTGCTTTGCGAGCCTGTACACCGCGCGGAGAATATCCTCCGGTTCAAAGCCCGCGATGACCGCCGGCATCGAATATTCCTCCGGGAGGAATCTAAATCCCTTAACGCCGATTATGGTGGCCACGTGACCCGGGCAGATAAAGCCGTCGATATTGAAATCCGGCATCGCCATGAGCGCTCGCAGCGCGGGCTCCACTGTCTTGAGCATCGACCAGAGGGAGAAATTTTTCACTCTCTGCTCCGCCGCTGTCAGCGTTGCGGCGGCAGTCCCCGGCGCGGTAGTCTCAAAGCCGACGCCGAGAAACATCACCTGCTTATCCGGGTTCTCCTTTGCAAGCTGCACCGCGTCCACCGGGGAGTAGACCATCTGCACCCTCGCGCCCATGGCGCGGCGGCGCTGCAGGCTGTCGCCCGGTGTGCTGCCGGGAACGCGCAGCATATCGCCGTAGGTGGTGATGATAACGTCCTTCTCCATGGCAAGCTCCAGCACCGCGTCGATGACCTCCGGGGGCGTTACGCAGACCGGGCAGCCGGGGCCTGACAGGAGCTTTATATTTTTCGGGAGCATCGAGCGCAGGCCGGACTTTGCGATGGACATCGTATGCGTCCCGCATACCTCCATGAGCCGTATCTCGCCCAAGTCCAGACGCTCTATCGCGGAGATGATCTCACCTGTGTGCATATCAGCCGAGGGCATCCTGCACCTCTTTCCAAGCGTCAATATCCTCCTGCGCCTGCTGTTCATCGAGCCGGTCTATCGCAAACCCGGCATGTACCATAACGTAGTCCCCCACCTTCGGCTCCGGGATGAAGTCGACGCGAATTTCGCGCGTCATGCCGAGAGCTTCGCCTATGGCGGAATTTCCGTGTATTTCAACAAGCTTCAGCGGTACTGCCAAACACATATCTTTTTCTCCTTATTTTTCGAGCTTTGCGGCGGCTATCATAAGCTGGCCGAGCGAAAGCCCCTCGTCATTTGTCGAAACGCGCCTGTGCCTCAGCACACGGAAGCCCTCTTTTTCCAGTCTTCCCGGCAGGCGCGACATTATATACATATTCTGGAAGCTGCCGCCTGAGAGCGCAACAACGTCTATTCCGCTCGCTTCCCGCGCGGCGCAGCACTGGCGCACAGCCATTTCAATAAGCGTATTCATGAATCGGGCGGCCATGTGTCCGGTGCCGACCCCCGCCTCTATATCGGCGCATATCGCGTGGATCGTCCCACGCCAGTCATAGCGCAGCGGCTCCCCTTCAAGGGCAAATGGGTAGACTTCTTCGTCCTCCGCTGCAGCGGCTTCGAGCAGGACAGCCCCCTGCCCCTCATAGCTGCACAGCGTCTTTATCCCAAGGATCGCAGCGACGCCGTCAAACAGCCGTCCCATGCCTGAGGACACAGGGCAGTTGAGCCCGGAATCAAGCACAGCCTTATATATCTCCGCTTTTTCGATGCTCCCGGTATCGCAGCCGGAGGCGTCGAGCAGCGCGAAGGCGACGCGATCAGTCTCCTTGACTGCCCTGTCCCCGCCGATGAGCGGAATGGGCAGAATACTGCCGAAGCGCTCAAAGCCGGAATAGTCCCCAATGAGGCACTCCGCGCCCCATATCGTGCCGTCCGTACCGAGTCCGGTACCGTCCCACACAAGGCCGATCACCGACCCATTCTGACCATTATCGGCCATGCAGGCGGCCATGTGCGCATGATGGTGCTGCACCTTTATAAGCGGCAGGCTTTCTTCCTCGGCTATCGAAGAAGCATATTCCGTGGACATATAGTCCGGGTGCAGATCGCAGACCACGGCCTGCGGTCTTATATCAAACAGGCGCTGGAAATGTTTTATCTGTCCGGTATAATTTTCCAACGTCTCAAAATTCTTCAGGTCACCGATATGCTGGCTCGGGAAAACGTAGCTCCCCTTTGACAGGCAGAAGCTCGCCTTCTGCTCCGCGCCGCAGGCAAGCAGCGGCGGCAGCTCCTCCCCGACGGTTATCGGAAACGGTACATAGCCCCTTGAACGGCGGGCAAAGTATTCTGCGCCGCCGAGCACCCAGCACAGCGAATCATCACAGCGGGTCTGGATGTCCCTGTTGTGTAGCAGGAAACCGTCGGCAATGCCGTGCAGCTTTTCCACCGCTTCATCGTTGCGGTACATCATGGGAGTGTCGGAAAGATTGGCGCTCGTCATGATGAGTATATCTATATCGTCGCCAAAGAGCAGATAGTGCAGCGGGGTATACGGCAGCATAACGCCGATAAACCCGTTTTCACTGATATGCTCCAGCCCCTGCCGCTTCTTCCTCAGCAGGACGATAGGACGGCGGAAGCCGTCAAGTATCTTCTCCTCGTCCTCAGAGACGAGGCAAATTTCTCTCGCACAGTCTGCATCGCGGCACATGACCGCGAAAGGCTTTTCATCGCGCTGCTTGCGGCAGCGCAGCTCGCGGACGACGGAAGCGTCATCGCAGCGGCAGGCAAGGTGTATCCCGCCGAGCCCCTTGACAGCGACGATCTTCCCGGCCCTGATGCTCTGCCGGGCAAGCTCTATCGCGTCGCCCTCCACTGGGTTTCCATCAGCATCCAGAAAGAACACCTGCGGGCCGCAGTCCGGGCAGCAGTCCGGTTGGGCATGATAGCGCCGATCCTCAATATCGCGATACTCCCGGTCACAGTCCGGGCACATGGGAAAGGCGCTCATCGATGTCTTTGCCCGGTCATAGGGCACGTCCTTTATAATGGTGAACCTCGGGCCGCAGTTGGTGCAGTTGATGAAAGGATAGCGGTAACGCCTGTCGCCGGGCGTTCTCAGCTCACGCAGGCAGTCGTCACAGATGCATATATCCGGGGAAATGAGCGTGTTGCGGAAGGCCTCCGTTTTGCTGCTCAAAATTCTGAAATCCTCGTAGCCTGCCAGATCAGGGAGGTACTCCGTCTCCATCGCTTCGATGACGGCAAGCTTCGGTGCGCGGTGCGGGATATCCTCAATGAAGCCGGAAAGCTCCTCATGCTCCCCTTCCAGCTCAAGCTCGACCCCGGAGGAGGTGTTTTTTATATATCCCCTCAGGCCGCGCTCCTTGACGAGCTTATGGATAAACGGCCGGAAGCCGACCCCCTGAACGATACCGTGTATGTGGATCAAGACTCTCTGCACCGGATAATCCCCCGCTATATTTTAAGTTAAAGTTTTAGCAATATCATTTTACTACATGAATGTTTTTTCAGCAAGAGGGAACTGCGCCCTGCTGCCAATTTTCTTAATACGATTATACTTCTACTTATATGCACTTTGCAAGATTAGTAAATTTTTTCACATGGTTTTTTCGGCATTTCTATTCAATTTTCACAAAACTGTCTAAATCGGTTCTATATGCTTAACGCAGTCTTAACTCTGATTTCTATACACTTTCTCATATCTGCACAAAATAATTCATCCTGCGGGTATTCCCGCAGGATGAACCGACAGATATATGCAGGGGATGTGCTGCCCGCATATCTGCTGTCCGCAAGATGTGTCCCGGTTTCATTTCCGGTCGTCCCGGTATTATTTCCGGAATCTTTTGGTATAAAACGCTTTGCTTTGTCCGTTCTTTTCCAAATTATACTAACTTTTTCGCCGCAAATCAAGGCGTTGAGGAATTATAACATTTCACTTGCATTTCGTAAAATCCCATATTATTATATATGTAATCAGTTTTTCTCATAGTTACCATCAGTTGACAAGGACAGTGATTTGCAGAATGGACAGCAAAAAAGTAAGCGCGCTTCTGACCGCGATAGACCGCGGCAGTCTCACCGCCGCCGCCGCGGAGCTTGGCTACACCCAGTCCGGGCTCACGCACATGATGAACTCCCTTGAGGATGAGCTCGGCGTATCGCTGCTGATACGCAGCAAGGGCGGAGTGCGGCTCTCCCCCACCGGGCAGGAGCTGCTGCCGAAGCTCAAGGGCTTTGCCGACGCCGCCGCTGCTCTCGAGCGCGAGGCCGATCAGCTGCGGCTCAAGACCGGCTCGGCACTGCGGCTCGGCTCGTTCTCGAGCATCGCGCGCCACTGGATCCCGGATATTCTCTCTGCATTCAGGCTGCTCTGCCCGGATACGCAGGTCTCCCTCACGGTCAATGACATGAACGAGATGGCCACGGCAGTAAGGAACGAGGAGCTTGACTGCGCGATGGTGAGCTATCAGCCGGAGCTGTGCCAGGGACTCACATGGATACCGCTGATGGAGGACGAGCTTGTCGCCATCCTGCCCGCCGACTGCAATTTCGACGGCGACGCGTACCCGGTGGAGCTCTTCGAGGGGACGGACTTTCTCATGCCCTCTCTCGGCTTCGAGCTGGATATACTGCCGATCTTCACGGCGAACGGGCTGAAGGTTGCTCCGAACATCCTGCGCACGAATCTTGACGATGCGTCCATTGCGTCGATGGTCGAGCACGGGCTTGGCGTGAGTGTCCTGTCAAGGCTCGTGACAAAGGACATGCAGTTCAACATCAAGACCCTGCCGCTTGAACCGCGCTGCCACCGCTCGCTCGGGATACTCATAAACGAGCGCAGCGCGAACGACCGCAGCATCCGCCGCCTTGTCTCATGCAGCAAGGAGCTTGCGGAGAAGAAATACGGCTCACATTAACAAGTACAGGCGCGATGCAAAAGCTGCTGCATCGCGCCTGTTTTCAGCTGTAGTTCCCGCTTGTGCCGTTGGGGCGGTCGGACTCGCGCTCCCAAAGGCGGCGATCCGGGCTTTCCCTTTCCGCTTTCTCGTCATGCCCGGTCAGTACCTCGGTCTGACCGGCACGGTTCGTTTTCTTCTTGGCGTGTTTTCCCATGAGCCTCTCCTTTGATATTTCCTATACCGCTCCGAATATCAACAGCAATATGCCGTAGATGACACCGGAGCTTATCCCGTATACGATGACGGGGCCGGAGATGATGAACATTTTGGCGGCGGTGCCGAGGATCATGCCCTCGGTCTTATACTCTATCGCCGGGGCGACGACGGAGTTTGCAAAGCCCGTTATCGGTACGAGCGTGCCCGCACCGGAAAAGCGCGCCATGTCGTCATATACGCCGAGCCCCGTCAGCAGCGCGCCGATGAAGATCAGCGTCACGGAGCAGGCCGCGCAGGCACTGTCCATCTCCATGCCGAGAGAAAGGTACAGATCCGTCAGAGCCTGACCGGCGGCGCAGATCGCCCCGCCGCTCACAAAGGCTCGCAGCATGTTTCGCCCCGTCCTTGAGCGTGGCGCGTGCTGCCCGGCAAATTCCTTATACTCGTCGTTCGTCATTTTCACGGCGCTGTCCTCCGCTTTTTTGTCTCAAAATAATCTTTCCCGAAGAATTGAAAAATATTCCTTGACTTTACGGCACATATGAATTATAATGTGCAAGCTGACAAGTTGATAATTTGTTTTCTTGAGCAAACACGGAGATGTCGCGTAGTTGGTCGAGCGCGCACGATTGGAAATCGTGTAAGGGTCAAAAGCTCTTCGAGAGTTCGAATCTCTCCATCTCCGCCATAAAATAAGCCCTCTACCAACGGTAGAGGGCTTATTTTATAATGTGACGTTTCAGAGATTCGAACCCGAGGGCTCTTAGCAAAGCGCCGGGGGCGCTTTGCAACCCGAGGCAGCCCGCGTCGCAACGCGGGTCGAATCTCTCCGGTGCCGATCCTGAGACGTTTTTGTCATTAACACGAGCTTTTCTTTATAACTGTTATGTGATATAGTATCATCGATCAGCAAGAGTACGGAGGTTTATAGGCACTATGGAAACTGTAGTTTTGCTTATTCTGGCAGGAGTATGCGCGGTGTTTGCATTTCGTATGTTCAGCATGGTCATCAGTTACGATATTATGACAGCCAAACATAACAAGGAAGAGAAAGAAAAGAATAAAAACAAGCAAATAGAGTATATCGTCGTTGACGAGGATAATGAAGATGAATCGGACGTCGACAGACAGAATCGCGAATATGGCGATTATTATGGTGATAGTTATTATTGGTCTAAACGGCGCTGAACTAAAAATTCCCGGACTTTCGTCCGGGAATTTTTCATATGAATCTTATTAATAAATATCGTCAATGACTCTGGAGGGAGGCGCTTCTACGACCTCGGGGTGCTGGAACAGATAGCGGATCGCCTGAAGGAACTGAGCGTAATAATGCCCGTCGACCGTGCGCTCATCCATGACGAACTTGCAGTCAACATACTTGCGGTCGACCATATTTCCGTGGCGGTCAAGCTCATAGGAATGCCGCTTTGCGCCGAAGGCGATGAACACCGGGAGCGTACCGAAGTTATATATATGGTGGAAAATGGGTCCTATGCGCAGCGAGCCAAGGTCGGTGATTATCATCGAGCCATGGAAGGGGCTTGCCTCGGTCAGGCTCTCGGGAAGCCAACCAAAATAGTCCAGCATGCGGACGATCGCCAGCGCGAAGCGGAGCAGGAAGCGCGGCGCGCGGCAGAAAGTCTCAGCAACAGCCTCGGTGTTGTTGTTTTCATCAGAGGCTTTGATCTCATCGATCTTCTCATTCATCTTGCGGTAGACGTCAAAGATAGTATCGGTCGGTTCAAAGTGTACCTTTATAGTAGTCTCCGTGGCGTCGACGGAAAGGCTGCGTTTGACGGTCATAACGACGGAGATATCGTCCCTTGCGTAGATGCGGCGGCCGACGACAAAGCGGTTGATGCCTGGGAGCATGGACACGCCTCGGATATATGCCGCGATGATAAAGTGCAGAATGCCGATGCCCTTATAGCCCTGAACACGTAGCTGACGCAGACGGCGGTCAACATCGGAGACCTCGAAGCTCTCCTCATACTGGTTGGATGCATCGTTGCGCGTGGGCATGATATATGGGATGAACTTGGAGAACGCGGGAAGGGAACGGAGAAGCCGGCCTTCCTTCCTGTCGCCGAAGCGGCGCTTGTATGTACTCATATCTGATCCAGCCTTTGCTTTTAATTTTTTAAGCTTTTTGTATTATACTATCAATCCGGCGTTATTACAAGTACAATCTTGACTAAATGTCTGAAAATTCACGCGATATGCCGTCGAAACCGCTTGAAAACGCGGGCTCACTGTGCTAATATTGCTGCTGCCATCAGATGAAAAGAGGTATGCGGCATGGAAAGCTGCCATGTGAGAATTGCAAGAGGCGAGGACGCGGAGAAGCTGCTGGCGATCTATGCGCCCTACGTGGAAAACACGGCCATCACCTTTGAATATGAAGTCCCGTCGATAGAGGAGTTCCGGGAGCGTATCGAGCATACGCTCAGCAGGTATCCCTACCTTGTTGCAGAGCGTGGCGGGGAGATAATGGGCTACGTCTACGCATCCGCGTTCAAGACACGCGCCGCCTACGCATGGGCTGTGGAGACAAGCATATATATCCGCACCGACGCAAAGCATCTCGGCCTCGGCAAGCTCCTGTACACCGCGCTTGAAGGGGCTCTGAAGCTGCAGAACATCACGAACGTCAACGCCTGCATCGCGCACCCGACAGTGCCGGACGAATACCTGACGCTCAACAGCGAGCAGTTCCATGAGCACCTTGGCTACAGCTTCGTCGGCAGGTTCACGGGCTGCGCATATAAGTTCGGCCGCTGGTACGACATGGTGTGGATGGAGAAGCACATCGGCGAACACGCCGCCGAGCCCGCGCCGGTCAGGAGCTTTGACGATATACGCCCGGAGCTGAAAGAACAATACGGAATAGAATAAAACAGCATTTCAGCTGCAAAAAACAGGCTCTGTGTCAATAGTTGTGCTTTGACTATTGACACAGAGCCGAAATTTTTTCGCTTTTTACAGTATATGCACCGCGTCCGGATCGAAGCGCAGGCAGCACTCCTCGCCGACAGCGTAGATGCGCTTGTTCTTGGGGTTATTCTCGGTGAGCTTCACAAGGGTGTCCCCTACCATGACATGATAGTTCTGGTACGAGCCCATGAAGCAGCTGAGTATGACCTTGCAGGGCAGGCCGCCCTCGTCGGCAAGCGTCGCCGCCTCGGGACGCAGGACGAGCGTGTAGTCCTTCCCTACCTCAAGACCGTCGGTCGACGCGACACGGAGCTCAGTACCCTCGATGTTCATTACGGCCTGAGCGCCATCAATGCCCGTGAGAGTGCCGTGCAGGAAGTTTGCCTCGCCGATGAAGTCGGCGACGAACTCGCTGTTCGGATGGTAGTATATCTCCTGCGGGGTGCCGACCTGAGCGACAACGCCCTTGTTCATTATGATGATCTGATCCGACAGAGCCATTGCCTCGCTCTGGTCGTGCGTGACATAGATGGCCGTGATGCCGACCTCCTGCTGGATGCGGCGGATCTCCGTGCGCATCGAGACGCGCAGCTTCGCGTCAAGGTTTGAGAGCGGCTCATCGAACAGCAGAACGGACGGCTCGATGACCAGCGCACGGGCGAGCGCAACACGCTGCTGCTGGCCGCCGGAGAGCTGGTTTGTCATGCGCCCCTCCATCCCCGTCAGCTCGACGAGGTCGAGTATCTTCATGACGCGCTCCTTTATCTCATCCTTCGGCACCTTGCGCAGCTTGAGACCGTAGGCGACGTTATCGAACACGTTGTAGTGCGGCAGCAGCGCGTAGCTCTGGAACACCATCGCCGTGTCGCGCTTATTCGGGGTAAGCTCGTTTATCGGCTCCTCGCCGAGATAAATTTCGCCCTCGTCCGGGCTTTCAAAGCCCGCGATCATGCGCAGGGTCGTGGTCTTGCCGCAGCCGGAGGGGCCGAGGAGCGTCACGAAGCTGCCGGGTTCGATGTTGAGCGAGGTATCATGCACGGCATAGAAGTCCTTGCCGGTTTTGGGATCCTGATATATTTTGGAGATATGCTCCAGACGGACGCCTTTCTTTGTTTTTTCCATGGCTCAGTCGACCTCCTTGAGTTTCTTGCTGGTGCCGAAGTGCTTGATGAACAGGTTCATCAGCAGCACAGCGCCGTAGGTGATGATGATAAGAATGGTTGCAAACGCGCAGGCAAGGCTGTAGGAGCCCTTCTCCGCAAACTCGTTGATCTGCACCGTGATGAGCAGGAACTGCGGCGTCACGAGCAGGATGATCGCGGAGATAGCGGTTATGCTGCGCACGAAGGCCGTGACGAGGCCTGAGAGGAAGGAGTCCTTAATGAGCGGGAGCGTCACGGTCATGAACACCTTGAAGCTGTCCGCGCCCATGTCGTAGGCGGATTCCTCGATGGACTTGTCTATCTGCCGCAGTGCGGAGATACCGCTGCGCGTACCGGTCGGCAGGGAGCGGACGACGAAGACGATGATGAGGATAAGCCCCGTGCCGTAGATGCCCTGCAAAAAGCCCGTGTGGAACACGCCGCTTGCAAAGCCGCGGATGTAGCCGACGCCGAGGACCGTGCCGGGGACGGCCATTGCGAGCATGGACACCGCCTCGATAAAGCCCTTGGCCTTGAACTTGCGCTTTACGACGAGGTAGGAGATTATCATGCTCAGCAGCGCCGTTATCGGGGCGGCGATCAGCGAGAGCACGAAGGAGTCACGGAATGCCTGGAAGCCGTGGTAGCGCGTGAAGACGAGCTTGAACCATTTGCCCGTGAGCGGGAAAAATTTATAGCCCCAGGTCGGGAAGAAGGAGCCTATCGGCACGCAGATGTACATCAGGATAACAAAGCCCGCAGCAAGACCGCAGAGCACCGTCAGCGGCACGCGCACGCTCTTGTCCTCGATAAGCATCCTGCCGCGCGAGGCCTTGCCGGTCAGCGTCGCGGCGGTCTTGGCTTCGAGGTAATACTTCTGCACGGCGAACATCAGCAGCGTTATGCACAGCAGCACGACCGCCATCGCCGCGGCGCCGGCCTTGTCGTAAGCGCCGGTAATCTGAAGATAGATCGTCGTCGCCAGCGTGTCATACGAGCCGCCGATTATCATGGGGTTAGCAAAGTCCGCGATGGACTCGATGAAGGTCACAAGGAAAGCGTTGCCGAGGCCGGGGAGCATCAGCGGCAGCGTCACGCTCGTGAACACCTTCATGCGCCCCGCGCCCATGTCGCGCGCGGCCTCCTCAAGCGAGGGGTCGATGTTCTTGAGCAGTCCCTTGAGCATCATGTAGCAGACCGGGAAGAAGGTCAGCGTCTGGACAATGACGATGCCCCAGTAGCCGTAGACGCTGTTGTCGTAAATGCCGAGCAGGAAGCGCGTGATGATGCCCGCCTTGCCGAAGAGCATTATCATCGACAGCGACAGCACGAACGGCGGCGACACGACCGGCAGCATCGACACGACCTTGAACAGGCCGCCGACGAATTTGTTCATGCGCACATAGACCTCGACGTATGCGAACAGCAGACCTATGAGCGCGGAGAGTATGCCGACGAGGAAGCCCACCTTCAGCGTGTTAGTTATCGCCTTTGTGAAGGTCGGCATATTGAAGATGCGCTTGAAGATATCAAAGGTGAGCCCCTTATCGCTCACGAAGCTATCCACCAGCAGTATCGCCAGCGGGTAGAGAATAAACAAAGTCAGAAATGTTATCAGCACGACGATGGTCGTGACCATGATCGGGTCGGCCATGAGCTTCTTCCGATCCAGCGCCGCGCCCTGGCTTCTTGCCATATGTATTCTCCTCTCTTTGAAAGGATTCAGATTCTAAAAAAGGAAGGCGGCAGCGCCGCCTTCCTTGCGGATATTTATTGATTACTCGGTCTTGAAACGATCCGCACCGGTGTCAGCGCCGGCAGCGGCGATAGCGTTCATGACTTCCTCAATGTAAGTGCCGATGTTCTGCTTTGCATCCTCGAAGTCGTAGTCCATGACATTGTCGGGATCAAGGCCGAAGTCTGCTGCCTGAGAGGGCTGCTCGGCGTTGTCAATGACGAGGAACTGGTAGGAGCCGTTGTCCTTGGCGAGGTTCACGCAGTCAGGAGACAGAGCGTACTCGATCCAGAGCTTTGCAGCGTTGGGGTGAGCGCAGCCCTTGAAGATAGCGGTAGCGCCGATCTCGAAGGAGGTTCCGGAGCTGGGGATGATGAGCTCGATGTTATCATAGCCGTTGTCAACGATCTGGGTGATGCCGTCATGCAGGAAGCCGATGCCGATGACGCACTCACCGGTGCCGACGTTCTTGGACGGGCCGGAGCCGGACTTGGTGTAAACCTGAATGTTCTTGTCGAGGTCTACAAGGTACTGGATGCCTTCATCGTGGCCGTACTTCTGGATCATTGTGTTGATGACGAGCTTTGCGGTACCGGCGGTGTTGTAGTTAGACAGCCAGATAAGACCCTTGTACTCGTCCTTGAGCAGATCCTGCCAATCCTGAGGAGCCTCAAGGTTCTTGCGCTCGAGCTCATCGGTGTTGACCATGAAGCCGAGGATGCCCTTGTAAATGCCGTACCAGTAACCGTCCTTGTCACGGTACATATCGCTGAGCAGGTGGGAAGCGTTCTCCGCCTCGTAGGCCTCAAGCAGGCCCTCGCCGGCGACAACGTTGTACGGGTCGGTCGTGCCGCCGAACCAGACGTCAGCGGACGGGTTGCCGTTCTCTTCCTCGATCTTTGCCTGCACTTCACCGGTGGACAGACGCTGATAGGTGGTCTTTATGCCGTAGAGCTTCTCAAAATTCTCGCAGGCGGCGGCGAGGTACTCTTCCTCGCAGGAGCCGTAAACGACCAGTTCGCCCTCGGCCTGAGCCAGAGAGACGAGATCGTCAGCCGCGGGTTCGGCTGCGGGTTCAGCGGCAGGGGCCTCAGTCGCGGCCGGAGCGCTGTTGCCGCATGCGCACAGGGACAGAACCATCACGAGTGCAAGCAGCAGTGCCAGATACTTTTTCATGTGTTTTCCTCCGTTAGATTTATTTTGATCTCCCCGCCCGCATGGGCTGAGAGAGATTTCCCGGTTTGCAGCTCGGGCATTATGTACACAACGCACAACAAATGTCCTTTGCAAGTACGCATAAATTGTATAGCTTTTAAGAATTTCTGTCAACAGCTCCGCCGTTTCTTCTCAGTTTTCTCATTATTTTATCAGTCTTACCTAAGCCTATAATGAAATATACTCTTGTCTCCCCGACTTTGTGAAGGTATAATACCATATATCAGAACGTGGATTTAAGGAGATTTTGTCATGCCTACTACGTGGAACCGCTCCCCCGAGGATTTTCATAAGATATACTCCGCCAATACCGACGCATTCTACCGCGTCGGCGGCATCGCCATGGCAAAGGAGCTGGACGAGTTTATGACCCGCTGCGCGCTTGGGCTGTGGAGCCGCGGCGGCGGGATCACCCAGCGCCATGTCGACATGGCGAACCAGATATATTCCCGCAACCAGCCGCAGCCGAAATGGATGCTCTGGTCACTGACAAGCTCCGTGTGCGAAAGCGAGGTCTTCCTCCCGCCGGTGTTCTATTGGAACCTTGCCGAGACCGACGCCAAGCGCGGCACCGAGGCTTCCCGCACCTTTATCCGCATGCTCACGAATATCCTGCTCTACCTCGCCGCAGTGGACGACGACGTCAGCTACGACGAGGCCGCCTACATAACCGAGTGTACCGACAAGCTCACCGCGATATGCGACACGAGCGGTGTGCGCAAGAGCCGCGAGGCGCTCAATCCCCTTGACTATGTCACAAGCTCCGAGCCGGGCTTTCAGGAAAAGCATCGCCTTCAGGAGCAGACTGCGGGCGGCGAAAAGTCCAAAGCGGGCGACGCTGAAAAAACCGACACCGAGGAGAAGAAGCCGGACTTTGACGAGCTCATGGCGCAGCTCGACTCCCTCGTCGGGCTTGACGATGTGAAGAAGGACATCAAGAACCTGATGAACCTTGTCAAGGTGCGCAGGCTGCGCAAAGAGAACGGGCTCCCCATCCCGCCGATGAGCCTGCACATGGTGTTCATGGGCAACCCTGGCACGGGCAAGACCACGGTCGCGCGCATCATAAGCGGGCTGTACGCGGCGATAGGCGTGCTGGAAAAGGGGCAGCTCATCGAGGTCGACCGCTCCGGGCTCGTCGCAGGCTACGTCGGGCAGACCGCGCTCAAGACGCAGGAGGTAATTAAATCCGCACTCGGCGGTGTGCTGTTTATTGATGAAGCCTACTCCCTCGCTTCCGGCGGTGAGAACGACTTCGGCCGCGAAGCGATAGAGACGATACTCAAAGCGATGGAGGATCACCGCGATGAGCTTATCGTCGTCGTCGCGGGCTATGACGGGCCTATGGAGAAGTTCATTAACTCCAACCCCGGCCTCCAGTCGCGCTTCAATAAATACTTCTACTTCCCCGACTATAACGGTGAGCAGCTCCTGCACATCTTCAAGGGGCAGTGCAAAAAGAACGGCTACGCCCTCACAGAGGAGGCCGAAGCCGAGGCAAAGGCGATGTTTGAGGAGCTGTACGAGAACCGCGGCGAGAGCTTCGGCAACGGACGCGATGTGCGCAACGTGTTTGAAGACACGGTCGTGCGCCAGTCAAACCGCGTCGCCGCGCTGGACGCGCCGACGAAGGACGACCTCATGCAGTTCCTCCCGGAGGATCTCAGGGACGCGGATGAGACCTGCGAGACAGACGCTGAAGAATAAGAGGGTAATAACATGAAACTGAAGCTGTGTTTCTCGGCACTCTGTGCCGCGGCAGTTATCCTGCTTGCTTCCCCTGCGGCGTATGCCGACAGCTATGATCTTTCCCTCGGCAGCATAAGCATCGACAGCACTGCTTCCGGGCAGACCGTCGTGCAGAACGGCAAAACCGCCGTAGACCCGGCTCCCGTGATAACCCAGAAGTCTGCGGAAGCGACGCAGAACACGATTTATGTCCACGCCTCCTCCGGTTCAAAGGCCGTGCTCACGCTCGACGGCGTGAACATAGACACGAGCAGCGCGAGCGGCAGCGGCTCTCCCGTGTCCGTCAGCGGCAGCGGCAGCGTGAAGCTGTGCTTCCGCTCCGAAAACACGCTCATGGCCGGCCGCGTTCCGGGCATTGAAAAATCCGCCGGCGGCTGGCTCGAGATCGCCGGTGAGGATGACGCCGTCCTCAACACGACCGGCGCCCCCGGCATCGGCAGCGGCTTCATGGCCAGCGATGCGGACGGTAAGGAGATCCCCCCAGATTACTCCGCGCTCCGGAAAGGCGGGCTTGTGGAGTTCTTCGATCCGGACGGAAAACTCCTCCGCAGCTATTCCCTCGACACTCCCTCCGGTGTTCTCAAATAAACATTATCATATTATAAAGAACGCTTTCAGTCAGGAAGCGTTCTTTTATTATTCACCGGCATTATAAAATTTTCTCTTGACTTTACAATTACTGTAGAGTTCATTATAATGCAGTAGTCAGAAATCCGGAGGAAAACACAAATGGAAAGAAACCTTACAAGCGGAAGCGTATTCAAAAACATTGTCATATTCTCACTGCCCTATCTGCTGTCTTACTTCTTACAGACGCTGTACGGGCTTGCCGACCTGTTCATCATCGGCCAGTTTGAGGGCGTGGCGAGCACGACGGCGGTGTCGGTCGGCTCTCAGGTCATGCATATGCTGACGGTAATGATAGTCGGCCTTGCGATGGGCTCGACGGTCAGCATCGGTCAGGCCGTCGGCGCGCGCGACAGGAAGCGCGCGGCACAGGCCATCGGCAACACGGCGACGCTTTTCATGTCGCTCTCCGTCGTACTGACGGTCGTGCTGCTTATCTTAGTACGGCAGATCGTCGCGGTCATATCCACGCCCGCCGAAGCCGTTGAGGGCACGGTCGCGTACCTCACCATCTGCTTCATCGGCATTCCGCTCATCACGGCTTATAATATCATCAGCTCTGTTTTCCGCGGCATGGGCGATTCAAAGAGCCCGATGTACTTCATCGCAGTCGCGTGCGCGGCCAACATAGCGCTGGACTACCTGTTCATGGGCGCGCTCAAGATGGGGCCTGCGGGCGCGGCGCTCGGCACGACGCTCGCGCAGGCGATAAGCGTCGCGGTGTCCCTCGTCATGGTGCTGCGGCAGAAGACCGGCATCGCGCTTCGCCGCGAGGACCTCAAGCCCAACCGCGACATGATGGGGCAGCTGCTGTCCATCGGCGTGCCCATCGCCATACAGGACGGGCTCATTCAGGTCGCCTTCATTATTATAACTATCATCGCCAATCGCCGCGGGCTCACCGACGCGGCGGCGGTCGGCATAGTCGAGAAGTTCATAAGCTTTGTGTTCCTTGTGCCCTCGTCCATGCTCTCGACCGTATCGGCGCTCGGCGCGCAGAACATCGGCGCGAACAAGCCCGAACGCGCGGCGGCTACGCTGCGCTACGCCGTGATGATCGCCGCGGGCTTCGGCGTGATCGTCACCATACTTATCCAGTTCATCGCCGAGAGCATCGTCGGGCTGTTCACACCGGACACCGCAGTCATTGCGGCAGGCGGGCAGTACCTGCGCGGATATATTTTCGACTGCATCTTCGCCGGGATTCACTTCAGCTTCAGCGGATATTTCTGCGCCTGCGGAAAGTCCGGGCTGTCGTTCATGCACAACATCATCGCCGTCGCGCTCGTGCGCGTTCCGGGCGTGTATTTCACCTCCAAGCTCTTCCCTGCGACACTTTTGCCGATGGGGCTTGCGACGGCGGCGGGCTCGCTCGTGTCGGTCATCATATGCGTGATCGCATTCGCGGTCATAAGCCGCTGCGGGAAAGCCGCTGCGGCAGAGGTGTGACAGAATGGAAATGCCGAAGCTGTTCCAGATCGGGGATATGGCAAAGCTGTTCCACATCAGCGTCAGCAGCCTGAGGTATTATGAGAGCCTCGGCCTGCTGACGCCGGAGCGCGTCGACCCCGACACGGGCTACAGGTATTACAGCGTGCGCCAGTTTGAGGTGCTCAACACCATACGCTATCTGCGCGAGCTGGACATGCCGCTGCCGGAGATATCGGACTTTCTGAAAAACCGCGACATTGACAGGATGGAAGAAAAGCTGCGCCAGCAAAAAGCCGAGATCGAAAGAAAGCGGCTCGAGCTCCAGCGCATCGAGCGGCGGATAGACAACAACCTGCGCCGTATCCGCGACGCGCAGGACTCGGAGCTTGACGTGATAAAATACGCCGCCTCTCCCGCGATGCGCATAGTATGGATGGACACGGCGCTGAAGATCAGCAGCTCTCTCGACATGGAGATGCCGATCCGCGAGCTTGAGCAGTCTCAGGCGGAGACGGTGCTGTTCCTCGGCAAGGTCGGCGTCGGGATATCGGCGGAGAACCTTGAGGCGGGGAGCTTCGAGCAGTACGACGGAGTGTTCCTCATCCTCGACGATGAGGACAGGTTCGACGGCAAAACCGTTCTTCTGCCGGAGACGCAGTGCGTATCGGTGCGTTTCCGCGGCAGCCACACGGAGGCAGCGGAGCAGTACCGGCGGCTCATGGAGCGTATCCGCGCGCACGGTATGAAGCCGTCCGGGTTCTCACGCGAGATAACGATGATAGACTACGGCATCACGAGCGACAGAGAGAAGTTCGTCACCGAGATAAGCATACCGGTCACTGAATTATAAAATTATTCCCTCCAAAAATTTTGGAGGGAATAATTTTATATCGCGAACATTCCCGCGGCGAGGCGGGCGAAGAAGCCAAAGAAGCCGAGCCGCGGCACATCCTCCGCGGCACACACCGGCACCTCCGCGACGGTGCGGCCGTCGGCGCTGACTGTCAGCGTTCCGAGCCGGTCGCCTTTACGCACCGGAGCCGGCACACTGCGGCGCAGTTCGAGTTTATATTCCGGTTCGCCGCCCTTGGGGATAACGGCAACGCTGTCGCCCGTATACTCGGCCCTGACGTTTTCGGCACGGCCAAGCTCGACATGGACATCCGGCAGCAGCACGCCGTCATTGAGCGAGCACAGGCGAAAGCTTGAAAAGGCGTAGTCGAGCAGCGTTTCCGCGTCCTTGTTGCGTGAGTCGCTCGTTTCGCAGTGCATGACGACGGCGATATATTCCACGCCGTTGCGCTCGGCGGTCGCGGACAAGCAGTAGCGCGAGGTCGAGGTATAGCCGGTCTTGAGTCCCGTGCAGCCGGGGTACCAGTAGGCGAGCTTATTTGTGTTGCTCAGCTCGAACTCCCCGCCGCGGATGCTGTCCATCCATATGGTCGTATAGTCCTTGATAAGGTCATGCTTTATAAGCTCGCGGGACATGAGCGCGACATCGTAGGCAGTGGTGAAGTGCGCGCCGTCATCAAACAGTCCGCTGCAATTGGAGAAGTGCGTGTTCTCAAGCCCAAGCTCCTTCGCGCGCTTGTTCATGCGCTCGACAAACTTTTCCTCGCTGCCGCTTATGTGCTCCGCCATAGCGACCGCGCAGTCGTTTGCCGAGACGACCGCGATGCATTTGAGCATATCGCTGACGCTCATCTGCTCCCCTGCTTCGAGGTACACGCAGCTGCCGCCGAAGGATGCCGCGCGTTCGCTTGCGATGACCGTGTCATCAAGCTTGAGCCTGCCGGCCTCGATATCCTCCACAATGAGCAGCATCGTCATGATCTTCGTGATGCTCGCTGGAAAGCCCGGCTCATGCGCGTTCTTCTCATAGAGGACAGTCCCCGTCTCCTTCTCCATCAGGATCGCCGCGGGGGCGTTGATCTCCGGCTGGGCGCGCCCCTCGGCCCCGAGCGCGAAAACAGGCGGAGAAGCAAGCGTGAATATCACCGAGATAAGAATGACGAGCGGCAGCAGACGTTTCATAGCGTTCCTCCATGCGGCGCAGGCCGCAATAAAAAAGTCGTAAAGATTTTTGCCGGGACGGGCTGAGTTGCTTGTTTAAAGCTATGTGCGGCAAAGAGTATCTATGTTTCGGTTTACAAAATTATGGGAATTTCGAGCGGATACGACAAAATATGCAATACCGGCGTATAGCGCCGAACTCTGATAGCAAGGGGAGTTTTTAACACTTTCAACAGGGTTTTCAACACAAAGAAATGAATAAAATGTTACCGCATCGCCAAATTCAGTTTACATAAAATTAGCATTGCTTTATTTCCGAGTCTCCGCATCCGCGCATCAAAAATTTACAAATCACATATTGACGGCAACAAACGCCGCAGAGTACAATAAGTTATACAAAAGAAGCTGGCATTGGAGGAAAGCCGTATATGAGACGACCGTTCAGATGGGATAAAAAGTATCTTTATTGGGGTATAACAGCGTTCTGCGTTGTTGCCGCGGCGATACTGTTTTATATGGCGCTCAACTATATCGGCGCCGTCGGCAGTGCGATAAGCGCGCTCGTCAAGATCCTCAGTCCTTTTATCTGGGGTCTTGTGATAAGCTATCTGCTCGGGCCGCTCGTGCGTACGCTTGAAAATAAGGTGTTCCGCCCGCTGGCGTCAAAGCTCTATAAGAAGAACAAGCGCTCCGACGGGCACGGCTTCGCGCGCGGGATGTCGATCCTCTTCTCGGAAATTATAATGCTGGCGGTCATAGCGGCATTGATCTACCTCATCATCCCGCAGCTGTACAGCAGCATTGAAACGATCGTCGTGAACAGCCCGACCTACATAGACAACGGCACTCAGTGGCTGACGAAGCTGCTTGAGGACTACCCGGAAATTGAAGAGTACGCCGTCCAGGCGCTGGGCGATGCGAACGAGTTCCTTGCCAACTGGCTCAAGAACACCGTGCTCCCCGGTCTCGGCAACCTTATCACCAATGTCGGCGCGGGTGTGTACTACGTCGTGATGGCGATATATAACCTCGTCATCGGCATCATCGTATCGGTCTATATGCTCGGCAGCAAGGAGACCTTCAAGGCAAACGCCAAGCGCGTCATGTACACGCTCTTCTCCGTTGAGACCGTGAAGAAGATATTCGACGGGCTTGACTTCACCGACAAGACCTTCATGGGCTTCATAAACGGCAAGCTCCTCGACTCGGCGATCATAGGCCTTATCTGCTACATCGGCTGCGTCCTGCTGCGCATGCCATATGCGCTGCTGATAAGCGTCATCGTCGGCGTGACAAACGTCATCCCTTTCTTCGGTCCGTTCATCGGCGCTGTGCCGAGTGCGCTGCTGGTGCTGCTGGTCGATCCGTTCAAGTGCCTGATATTCGTTATTTTCATCATTGTGCTCCAGCAGGTCGACGGCAACATCATCGGCCCGAAAGTGCTCGGCAGCTCCATCGGCATCAACGGCTTCTGGGTCATGTTCTCCATCATCCTCGGCGCGGGGCTGTTCGGCTTCTGGGGAATGCTCCTCGGTGTGCCGGTGTTCGTCGTTATCTATACGCTCATCAATAACCTCATTGACAGGAAGCTCAAGCGCAGCGACCTGCCGTATGAGACGGAGGACTATATGGACGTCGATTACATCGACCCCGCAACGCTCCAGCCCGTGAAGCACGAAAAGGAAGAGCCCGGTGAAAAGAAGTAACATTCAATAGATTTTGATTATGGCTCCTTCGGCAAATACCGAAGGAGCCATGTTCACATTTGTGCAAAAACTTCTTGTATTTTCTGTGAATTATATATAAGAAAGCCGACGAAACTATTGACAAAGAGGCGCGGCAATGGTATATTAGCACTCGAAAGGTAAGAGTGCCAACAGTCAGATGCAGTGAGTGCTAAAAAGGTTCGGCAGGTATAAAATGGTGATCAGTGAGAGAAAAAAGAAAATACTTGCGGCAGTTGTCGATGAGTATATCCAGACTGCTGAGCCTGTCGGCAGCAAGACCATTGCGCAGACTGCCGGGCTCGGCTGCTCCTCCGCCACGATAAGAAATGAGCTTGCCGAGCTTGTGAGCCTCGGCTATCTCGAGCAGCCGCACACCTCAGCCGGACGTGTCCCGACACCTAAAGGGTACAGGATGTACGTGAACGAGCTTATGCAGCGGCAGAAGCTCAGCACTGAAGAGACGGAGGATATAAACCGCCGCATGAATCAGCGCCTGCAGCAGCTTGACGATACGATCGGCGATATAAGCCGCCTCGCCTCGCAGCTCACCGATTACCCGGCGCTCGCGCTCACAACGCGCACAGCCGTGACGATAAAGCGCGTCGACCTCATTTATGTTGACGCAAACACCTTTATTATCGTCCTGATGCTCAGCGACAATTCCGTCAAAAGCAAGCTCGTGCATCTTCCGCTTTCGGTGGATCAGCGGCTCGTGCAGCGGCTCTCGGCGCTGTTCAACTCGAACTTCACCGATATCACCGAGGATCAGATCACCTCGCTTCTGATAAACACCACCGAACGCGCGGCGGACGATACGATCGGTTTGACCTCCGTTATCTCCGCTTTCGCGATAGAAGTCCTCAGCGGGGCACATGCTCCCTCCGCTTACGTGACGGGCGAAAACAGGCTGCTCAATCAGCCGGAGTACCGCGACCCGGACAAGGCGCATAAGCTCATGGGCTATCTCTCCGGCGGCGGATACATCCTCCCGCCAGAAGAGGAGCTTGGAGACGATGTGGGCATCAAGGTGCTCATAGGCCCGGAGAACGTGGCCGAGGAGCTCAAGGATTCAAGCGTCGTCATCGCAAGCTATGATGCGGGTGACAACACCCGCGGGCTGATCGGCGTGGTAGGGCCGACGAGGATGGATTATTCCGCGGTCGCCGCGAAGCTCAGCATACTTGCCGCGGGGCTCTCGCGCAGGCTCGGCAGCGGTGAGACGCCGCCAGAGGGCATGCACAACAAACTGATAATCAAGGGGGATGACCACAATGAGCAAGGATAAGAAAGAAGAAAAGAAGCAGACGGCTCCTGCCGCCGATGAAATAAAGGAAGAGGTCAAGACCGAGGAGCCCGAAATAGAAGCCAAGGAAGCCGACGGCAAGAAGCCGGAAGCTGAAAAGGCCGAAGAGAAGAAGCCCGAGGAGAAAAAAGGCAAGGAAAAGAAAGAAGAAAAGAAGCCCGACCTCAAGGCCGAGATGGACACGCTCAACGACAAGTACCTGCGCATCTGCGCCGAGTACGACAACTTCCGCAAGCGCAGCCAGAAGGAAAAGGACAGTCTGTACGGCGATGTCAAGGCCGAAACGCTCAAGAAATTCCTGCCGGTTTATGATAATCTTGTCCGCGCACTGGCACAGTCCACTGAGGACGAGGCTTACCGGCGCGGCGTTGAGATGATAATGAATCAGTTCAACGTCACGATGGAAAAGCTCGGTGTGACCGAGATAGAGTGTCTCGGCAAGAAGTTCGACCCCGCTTTCCACAACGCCGTTATGCACGTTGAGGACGAGGAAAAGGGCGAGAACGAGATCGTCGAGGTGTTCCAGAAGGGCTTTATGATGGGCGATAAAGTAATCAGATTTGCAATGGTCAAAGTTGCGAACTAAGTATCCCCGGCAGCACAATCAATTCAGCTATTACCGCACTGCGGTTTTAGTATATAATTCTCAGTAAAAAACAAATCCACATATATCAGGAGGAATTCACAATGGGTAAGATCATAGGAATAGATTTGGGCACAACTAACAGCTGCGTAGCAGTTATGGAGGGCGGCGAAGCCGTCGTCATCGCAAACGCCGAAGGCGCACGTACCACTCCGTCCGTCGTTGCATTCGCAAAGACCGGCGAGCGTATGGTAGGCCAGGTCGCAAAGCGTCAGGCCATCACCAACCCCGACCGCACCATCTCCTCCATCAAGCGTGAGATGGGCTCCAACTACAAAGTCAATATCGACAACAAGTCCTACACCCCGCAGGAGATTTCCGCAATGATCCTGCAGAAGCTGAAGGCAGACGCCGAAGCTTATATCGGCAGCCCCGTCACCGAGGCCGTTATCACCGTCCCCGCATACTTCACCGACGCTCAGCGTCAGGCAACCAAGGACGCCGGCAAGATCGCGGGTCTCGATGTCAAGCGTATAATCAACGAGCCGACCGCAGCTGCTCTGGCTTACGGTCTGGATAAGGAAAAGGCCGATCAGAAGATCATGGTCTACGACCTCGGCGGCGGCACCTTCGATGTCTCCGTTCTGGAGATTGGCGACGGCGTTATCGATGTTCTCGCGACCGCCGGCAACAACCGCCTCGGCGGCGATGACTTCGACGCCTGCATCACTGATTACCTCGTCTCCGAGTTCAAGAAGACCGAGGGCATCGACCTGAGCGCAGACAAGGTCGCAATGCAGAGACTGCGTGAGGCAGCCGAGAAGGCAAAGGTCGAGCTCTCGAGCGTGACCACCTCGAACATCAATCTGCCTTACATCACCGCAGACGCCACCGGTCCGAAGCACCTCGATGTTACTCTGACCCGTGCAAAGTTCAATGAGCTGACCCACCACCTCGTCGAAAAGACCAGCGGCCCTGTGAAGCAGGCTCTGTCCGATGCAGGCCTCAAGCCCAGCGACATCACCAAGGTCCTGCTCGTCGGCGGCTCCAGCCGTATCCCCGCAGTTCAGGACATGGTCAAGTCCCTTATCGGCAAGGAAGGCTTCAAGGGCATCAACCCCGATGAGTGCGTTGCTATCGGCGCAGCTATCCAAGGCGGCGTTCTGACCGGCGACGTTGAGGGCATCGTCCTCGTCGACGTCACTCCTCTGTCCCTCGGCATTGAGACCCTCGGCGGCGTGTTCACCAAGCTCATCGAGCGCAACACCTCCATCCCCACCAGAAAGAGCCAGGTCTTCTCCACCGCGGCAGACAACCAGACCTCCGTTGAGGTCAACGTCCTGCAGGGCGAGCGCGAGATGGCCGCTTACAACAAGAGCCTCGGCCGCTTCCATCTGGACGGCATCGCCCCGGCACGCCGCGGCGTTCCTCAGATTGAAGTCACCTTTGATATAGACGCAAACGGCATCGTCAACGTCTCCGCAAAGGATCTCGGCACAGGCAAGGAGCAGCACATCACCATCACCGCTTCCTCCAACATGTCCAAGGAGGACATCGACAAGGCAGTCAAGGAAGCCGAGATGTACGCTGCAGAGGATGCAAAGCGCAAGGAAGAGGTCGACGTCCGCAACCAGGGCGACCAGATGGTCTACCAGACCGAGAAGACCCTCAATGAGATGGGCGACAAGCTCGACGCAGCCGACAAGAGCGAAGTCGAGACCAAGCTCTCCGCACTCAAGCAGGCACTCACCGGCACCGACACCGCAGCCATCAAGGCCGCGACCGAGGAGCTGACCCAGGCCTTCTACAAGGTCTCCGAGAAGCTGTATCAGGCAGCGGGCGGCGCACAGGGCGCAGGCTTTGATCCCAATCAGGCCGGCGGCGCGAACCCCGGTGCAGGCGCACAGGGCGGCCAGGACTACTACGACGCTGACTACACCGTCGTAGATGACGACAACAAGAAGTAATTCCCAAGCAAAATATCCTCTTGAGGCGGGGTGCAGCACTCCGCCTCAAGAGTGCGTATTTAGGCTACGCGCGTATCGAATAAAAAGACTCCATGCAGTCCGATGTTTTTGGGGTCGCATAGGAGGTGTGGGCAGCCCAAGGCGCACAGCGGCGCTGAGGCTGCGAAGACAAAATGGCTGATAAAAGAGACTATTACGAAGTGCTGGGCGTCAGCAAGGACGCTTCAGCCGATGACATAAAAAAAGCATACAGAAAGCTCACCAAGGAGAACCACCCTGATCTGCACCCCGGCGACAAGGCCTGTGAGGAGCGCTTCAAGGAGGGCAATGAGGCATATGAAGTTCTCTCCGACCCAGAGAAGCGCAAGAAGTACGATCAGTTCGGTCATGCGGCCTTTGACCCGAACGCCGGTTTCGGCGGTGCGGGCGGTGCGGGCGGCGCAGGCTTCGGCGGTTTTGGCGGCTTCGGTGATCTGGGCGATATATTCGGCGACATGTTCAGCGGCTTCGGCTTCGGCGGCGGCAGCACCCGCAGCAATCCGAACGCGCCGAGACGCGGCGAGAGCATAGAGACCACTGTGACCGTGAGCTTTGAGGAAGCAGCCTTTGGCTGCAAGAAAGAAGTCACCGTGCCGCGTATCGAGCAGTGCCCCGACTGCAGGGGTACGGGCTGCGCGCCCGGGACTACGCCGGAGATATGCCCCGACTGCAAGGGCAGCGGCACAGTCAAGACCACGCAGCGCACACCGTTCGGCGCGGTGCAGTCCATGGGTCCGTGCCAGAAGTGCCGCGGCACCGGCAAGATCATCCACCAGCCGTGCAAGACCTGCCGCGGTATGGGTAAGATACGCCGCCAGCATAAGCTGACGGTCAATATCCCTGCTGGTATCGACGACGGTCAGGCTTTTTCCGTCAGCGGCGCGGGCAACGCAGGCTCTAACGGCGGCCCCGCAGGCGACCTCATCGTCACGGTACTGATCCGCCAGCATGAGCGCTTCGAGCGTGACGGCACGTCCGTCCTGCTCGAGCAGGACATCAACTTTGCTCAGGCGACACTCGGTGCGGAGATTGAGGTCCCGACGCTTGACGGCAGGGTGAAGCTGACCATACCCGAGGGCACGCAGAGCGGCACGACTTTCCGTATACGCGGCAAGGGCATTCCGTATGTCCGCGGCAACGGCCGCGGCGACCAGTTCGTCACGGTGAATATCAGGACGCCGAAGAACCTGACTTCCTCGCAGAAAGAGCTGCTGCGTCAGTTCGCCGCGTCAATGGGCGACCTTGACGGCGAATCCGGCAAGAGCATCTTCGGCAAGAAGAAAAGATAAAACATAAGACATTACAGTACATTTCAAGGCGCTGCGCGGCGTATCGCGCAGCGCCTTTGTCGTCATTTTTTCGTTATGCCCTGCCCCAACCATTGACACAGAACCGATTTTTCTGTTATGCTCTACTCTTATTTTTCCCCACATGCTAAAAGTTGGAGTGCCCAGGTTTACCCGGGTACCCCAACTTTTAGTTTACAACCAATCAAGAACTGCCGCGAAATGCGGCAGTCATTGCTTATCAGTCTTTTTTCAATAGAAACGGCTTCCCCATCGGATAGGGCGTTGCGCGCCGGGCTGAATTTATCTGCGCCGTCATGCCCGCTCTGTCGGTGACAACGAGCCCCGCAAGGCGATCAATGCCGTGCTCTAAAAGCTCCGGGCACATGGGGCAGCTCGGCCCCACAAGTATCGTATAGGCATCCCGGCAAAGCTCTAAAAGATGCGGGAGCGTCTTGTTCACAAGCGTGCTCGCCGTGATTATGACCGTGCCGCAGCGCGGCAGCAGCTCATCGCAGGCGGAATCCGGATAGTCGCCGGGCTTCGGGTCGCGCTCAAGCGTCCATATCTGTGCGGCGCTGCTGCGTATCCCGGGCGTCAGCTTGAGGTGCCCCACCACGCCTATCGTCTGCCCGCGCAGGTCGAGCCCCGCCGTGCAGTAGTTTTCTACCGGCTCATAAGCGCCGAGGCGCTCCAGCCGCTCCGGGGTGTTATAATACGCATTCACTGCCGCCATGCCGAATGACGCCTCGCGCAGGTTCCAGCTCTTTGAAGCCTGTGCAAGCTCCCTGAGCGGAATACCGGTCATGTCTCCTCGGAACATTCGCGGCGCGGTGTCTTCCTCCACAGTCATCGCGATGCCGAAGGCCGTCTCCGTCTCCGCGGCGCTCCAGCCTCCGCCGGATATCGCGGCGGCAACGGTCTCTTCCGTGTCTATCCCGGCAAGCAGCGTATCGTATATAGCAAAAAAATCCTTCATGTCCAGCTCCATGTGTGCATTAGTTTTCATTTATCATATCCCATATTTTCCCCGTTGTAAATGGGATTTTCTTGACATTGGCGGCAAATGCGGTATTATAATAAGTTTTGCAATCAGTCAGCGCCGCTTTATAAGCGGCGGGCAAATCCGGGTTTTAAGTCCCGGCAATTGTGAAAGGCAGCGATCCTCTTGGAAAACAAAGGAAAGAAAAAGTTCTCTCAGGCGATGCTGTTCATAATTCTCTTCGGCATTGTCAGCCTGTTTTCGGACATGACGCATGAGGGCGCATCGAGCATACGCGGCGCATACCTGTCCCTGCTCGGCGCGTCTGCGGCGACGATAGGCTTCATCTCCGGTCTCGGCGAGCTTGTAGGCTACTCGATGCGCTATGTATTCGGCAAGCTTACGGACAAATCCAAGCAGTATTGGCCGATGACCATAGCCGGCTACGTGCTGGATATCATCGCCGTCCCCGCTCTCGCCCTCGTCGGCGAGCACGGCTGGATCGCGGCCTGCGTGCTGCTGGTCATCCAGCGCATGGGCAAGGCGATAAAGAAGCCCGCGAAAGATACCATCATGTCCTTTGCCGCATCTCAGGAGGGCGTCGGCAAGAGCTTCGGCATTCAGGAGGTGCTCGACCAAATCGGCGCGTTCATCGGCCCGGTGCTGCTCTACCTCGTGATGCTCTTCAAGACCGAGGGCACGACCTTTGAAATTTACTCCACCTGCTTTGCGGTGCTGGCCATCCCCGGCGCGATAACGCTCATTCTCCTTATCGTCACGCGCTGCAAGTTCCCGAATCCCGAGCATTTTGAACCGGAACCGAAAGAGTATGTCCCGTTCAAGATAAAAAAGGAATTCATTCTCTACATCGCCGGTATCAGCCTCTTTGCTTTCGGCTTCATTGACTACTCGATAATTATCATGCACGTGTCGCGCACATACTCGCGCCTCGCCTCCGGGCTGAGCGAGACGAGCGCACTCGTCTCGACCGGCAGCCTGCCGCTTCTCTATGCGGGCGCAATGCTCGTCGACGCGGTTGCCGCCCTGTTCTTCGGGATGATGTACGACAAGAACGGCGTAAAGGCGCTCGTATGGTCGACGGTCATCTCCGCGCCGTTTGCGGTGTTCGTGTTTGCGTTTGATTCCGTGCCGATGCTGCTCATCGGCGTCGCGCTCTGGGGCGTGGGCATGGGCGCGCAGGAGTCGATACTCAAGGCCGCGGTCACGAGCATGGTGCCGAAAGCCAGCCGCGCAACCGGCTACGGAGTGTTTGAGTGCTCCTTCGGCGCGTTCTGGTTTCTCGGCAGCTGGCTCATGGGCGTGCTGTACGAAGTCAGCATCCCGGCGATGATCGCAGTTTCGGTCATCGCGCAGCTTGCGGCGATCCCGCTCTACATAGGCTCTTCAAAGCTGATGAAGAAAGACGAATGAGGAGATCACAATGAATTTACTGCTTACCCTTGATGAAAACTATTTGCCGCCCTGCAAGGTCATGCTCTGCTCCTTCTTCGCCAGCAACCCGAATGAGACGGACGTGACGGTGTATCTGCTCCACAGCGCCATCCCCGGCGATAAGCTGGAGGAGCTCGCGGGTTTCTGCGCTCTCTTCGGCGCGAAGCTGCGTCCCGTCACCGTTGACACGGCGCTCTTTGAAAATGCCCCGACCAGCAAGCGCTACCCCAAGGAGATGTACTACCGCCTCCTATCCCCGCTCATCCTGCCGCAGGAGGTGGAAAGGGTGCTGTACCTCGACCCGGATATGCTCATTATCAATCCCCTGCGCCCGCTGTGGGAGCTGAACCTGTGTGGAAAGACCTTTGCCGCCGCGGCGCACACGGGGCTTACCGAAATGGCGAATGAGATCAATCAGGTGCGGCTCGACACTGAACATGAATACTTTAACTCCGGCGTCATGCTCATCGACCTGAATGCCGCGCGTAAGCTCGTCACTGCGGAGGATGTTTTCCGCTGCGTCAATGAGCACGAAAAGGAGCTGATACTCCCGGATCAGGACGTGTTCAACATCCTCTACGGCGATCAGACCGTGCCCGTTGACGACGTTATCTGGAACTATGACGTGCGCAATTATTCCAAGTACCTTATCCGGAGCACCGGCAGGCATGACCTGTACTGGGTCATGCACAACACTGCCGTCCTGCACTTCTGCGGGAAAAACAAGCCGTGGCACGAGGATTATAAAAATCCCTTCGGCATGCTGTACCTGCACTATATGAATCTTACCGAACGAAAAGGATAATTGACCCGCCGCTCAGTCGTTGCTTCGACTGAGCGGCGGGTCGTTTCTTTATATTGAGTCGTCAGGGATTCATCGTGTAGTTCGGAGCTTCCTTGGTGATGTAGATATCGTGCGGGTGGCTCTCCTTGAGACCGGCGCTCGTGATGCGCACGAACTTCGACTGAGTGCGCAGCTGCTCGATATTGTGAGCGCCGACATAGCCCATACCGGAGCGCAGGCCGCCCATCATCTGATAGATGGTCTCGGACACGGGTCCGCGGAAAGGCACGCGCCCCTCGACACCCTCGGGAACGAGCTTCTTGTTGTTCTGCTGGAAGTAACGGTCACGGCTGCCGCAGGCCATTGCGCCCATGCTGCCCATGCCGCGGTAGACCTTGAACTGCCTGCCCTGGAACACCTCGGTGTCGCCGGGCGCTTCCTCGCAACCGGCAAGCATGGAGCCGAGCATAACGGTCTTTGCACCGGCGGCAAGCGCCTTGACGATATCACCTGAGTACTTGATGCCGCCGTCGGACACGACAGGGATGCCGTACTTATCGCCCATCTCGGCGCACTGGAGAACAGCGCTGACCTGCGGCATGCCGATACCAGCGACGATGCGCGTGGTGCAGATAGAGCCCGCGCCGATGCCGACCTTGACGCAGTCCGCGCCCGCCTTGATGAGCGCTTCGGTCGCCTCGGCGGTGGCGACGTTGCCCGCGACGAGCTGAGCATCGGGGTACTTGGCCTTGACCTTTTCGACCGTGCGCATGATATTGGCCGAGTGGCCATGGGCAGAGTCGAGCACGAGCACGTCAACGCCCGCATCGATAAGCGCGCCGGTACGGTCGAGCACGTCATTCGTGACGCCGATGGCGGCAGCGCAGAGCAGACGGCCGGATGCGTCCTTTGCGGAGTTCGGGTACTTGAGCACCTTTTCAATGTCCTTTATCGTGATAAGGCCGCGCAGCTTGTAGTCCTTGTCGACTATGGGAAGCTTCTCTATACGGTTCTTCTGGAGGATGGCCTTGGCTTCGTCAAGCGTCGTGCCGACAAGGCCGGTGACAAGCCCGGTCTTGGTCATGACCTCGTCGATGCGGCGGCTCATATCGGTCTCAAACTTCATATCGCGGTTCGTGATGATGCCGATGAGCTTGCCGTTTTCGTCAACGATGGGCACGCCGGAGATGCGGAACTTTGCCATGAGCGCGTCCGCATCGCCGAGGGTATCGCCGGAGCTGAGGTAGAAAGGATTTGTAATAACGCCGTTTTCGGAACGCTTGACCAGATCGACCTGCTCGGCCTGATGCTCAATGCTCATGTTCTTATGGATAACGCCGATGCCGCCCTCTCTCGCAACTGCGATCGCCATGCGGTACTCGGTAACGGTATCCATGGCCGCGCTCATCACGGGCACGTTGAGCCTGATCTTATTGGTGAGCCATGTTCCAAGCTCAACATCGGCAGGCAGAATGTCACTCTCGGCAGGGACAAGAAGCACGTCATCAAACGTGAGCCCCTCACCGACGAAACGGCTGCTGTACAAATCCTGAAGACCCATATGATATTACCCCTTTTCTTATTCTATTTATATAAGTCAGCACCGCGCAAGACGTCTGCGGTGCTGACTTATATTTCTGCCATTTTAACAGATTCCGCAGTAAAGTCAAGCATATTATTTCCCGTGGCTGCGGGCGTAGTAGAATATGTACTGCTGGGCAAGACCGGCGTATTCGCCGAGCACTGCGGGATCAAAGTCCTTGGGGAAGTTCTCCTTGAGCGCGCGCCTTATCCACACGTCTATCGGGAAAGCTTCGAGATGGTACAGTCCAAAGAGCACGACACAGTTTGCGACCTTCGGCCCTATCCCCTGCTCGCGCATGAGCCGCGCGCGGGCGCTGACGCAGTCGCAGCTTATCAGTGCCTCAAGGTCGAGGCTCCCGTCCGCGACGGCCTGCGCCGCGGACATGATATACGGCGCGCGGTACCCGCAGCGCAGCACATCCAGCGCCCCCGGTTCGAGCGCGGCTATCCTCTGCGCCGAAGGGAAGGTGTAGTACGTCACTCCCTCAAACTCAACAGGCTCGCCGAAGCTTTCACACAGCCGCTCAACGATGCCCTTTATGCGGCTGATGTTATTGCACTGGGAAATGATGAACGAGCACAGCGCCTCCCACGGCTCCTGCCGCAGTATCCTTATCCCCTGCCCGTAGGCTATGCAGGCATCGAGATATTCCCCGCCATGAAAGCCTGCGCTTATCCCGGCATAGTCCCGGTCAAGGTCAAAGTATTCGCGCCACATTTTCTCAGGTGCGTCCGAGCACAGGTACACTTCCCCGTCCTCCGTCCAGACCTGGGCGGGATAGCCAAACGCTGTGCCTCGGTATACTCCGTTCTCGTCCGCGTTCCAGCGGAAGCACTGCCCGCACTCAAAGGTCTTTTCTATATCAAGCTCACGCGCTGACGCCAGATGTATCGTCTCAGCCATTTATGCCACTCCCTGTTTTCTATTTCTGCGCTTTTCTGTATTCCGAGGGGAGCAGGTGGTAGCGCTCCCGGAAGGCCGAGGAAAACTTACCCGCACTGTCATAGCCCACGGCCTCGGCCACAGCGGCGATGCTCAGTTCCGTCTCGCGCAGCAGCTCCGCCGCCTTTTCCATGCGGTGCTCCTTCATGTGCGAGGCTATCGACTCCCCGTACACCGCCTTGAAAACGTCCTTAAGCGTCGTCGGGTTCATAAGGTATTTGTGCGCAAGCTCCTCAATGGTGATGCGCTCCTCCGGGTGGGCAAGCAGCTCATCGTGCATGCGCCGCGCCGTCTCCACCTGCTCTACCGAGAAGCCCTCGACGCTCTGTCCCGCGGCCTCGCCCTCGCCGCCGCGCGGGCAGGATATCTCCATGACGCGCTCTGTCACCTTATGCAGCAGCTGCGCCTCGATCGTATCGGCCGCTTTATAATAAACCTCGCGTCCGTCGCGCCGGCTGGTGATAAGCCCGGCCTCGCGCAGCTGCCGCAGGTGGTGCGATACCGCGGGGCTCGACATATCCACCAGCGCCGAAATATTCGCCACGCACTCCTCGCAGTGGCACAGCAGCCAGAATATTCTCAGGCGGCTGCTGTCGTCAAGCAGACGGAACACATCGGCCACAGCGTCAAAATCACGCTCGCGCACAAGCTGCTTTTTCAGGAAAGCAGCCTTTCTCGGATTTCCGTGATCATGGGGCAGAAGCTTCTCGTCCATGGTGCATTTCACGCGGCGCAATGCCCGCGTTTTCCTTTCCATTTTCCTTTTGGAAAACATATTTTCCCTTTTGGCAGAGGCTGCCTCCGAGGCATTGACTTTCCCCCGCGCACATATTATACTCCAGCCATAAAGATTAAACAAGCACTTAATCATTAATCTTGGAAAGGAACTTATAAAAATGAAAAAGAGCTACAAGATCGATGTTGACTGCGCAAACTGCGCAAACCTCATGGAGAAGGCCGCAAAAGAGACCGCCGGTGTCAAGGACGCAAGCGTCAACTTCATGGCACTGAAGATGTTCGTCGAGTTTGAAGAGGGTACGGAGCCCGAAAAGGTCATGAAGGACGTTCTCAAGGCCTGCCGCAAGGTCGAGCCCGACTGCGAGATCTTCATGTAAAACTCATCGCCCCGCTCGTTTACGAGCGGGGTGTGCTATAAGACATCATCCAAAAGGAGAGGCACCATGAACAGAAAGCAGAAAAAGAATCTGATCCGCATTATCATTGCCGCGGTGCTGCTGATCTTCCTCAAGCTTGTCAGTCTCCCGGCATGGCTCAGCGTGGTACTGTACCTCGCGGCATATATAGTCATCGGCTATGACATTCTCCGCAAGGCCTTCAAGGGCATTCTCAACAAGCAGGTCTTTGATGAAAACTTCCTTATGGCCGTCGCTACTGTCGGTGCCATCGCGCTGGCCGTGTATGAGCGCAGCGCCGATCTGAGCGAGGCCGTCGCGGTCATGCTGTTCTATCAGATAGGCGAGCTGTTCCAGAGCTACGCCGTCGGCAAGAGCCGCCGCAACATCAGCGCCCTGATGGACATCCGCCCCGACTACGCGAATATCGAAAAGGACGGCCAGCTTGAGCGCGTCGATCCGGACGAGGTCGAGATCGGCAGCGTCATCGTCGTCCAACCCGGTGAGAAGGTTCCTATTGACGGTACCGTCATTGAAGGCACCTCCAGCCTCAACACCAGCGCCCTGACGGGCGAGAGCCTGCCGCGCGACGTCGCCGTCGGCGATGAGATCATAAGCGGCTGCATCAACATGACGGGCGTCCTCAAAATCAGGACGAGCAAGGCCTTCGGCGAATCCACCGTCTCCAAGATCCTTGAGCTTGTCGAAAGCTCCGGTGCGCGCAAGTCCCGCGCGGAGAGCTTCATCTCCCGCTTCGCCCGCGTCTATACCCCGGTCGTCTGCTACAGCGCTCTGGCACTCGCGGTGCTGCCGCCGGTCATTCGCCTCATCATGGGCATGGGCGGCGAGTGGAGCACATGGATCTACCGCGCGCTTACCTTCCTTGTCATCAGCTGCCCCTGCGCTCTGGTCATCAGCATCCCGCTCAGCTTCTTTGCCGGCATCGGCGGAGCGAGCCACGAGGGCATTCTCATAAAAGGTTCGAACTATCTTGAGACTATGTCTCAGGTAAAGACGATGGTGTTCGACAAGACCGGCACACTCACTCAGGGCGTGTTCGAGGTCAGCGGCATCCACCACAGTGCCATTGAGGATGAGAAGCTCATAGAGTATGCGGCACTTGCCGAGTGCGCTTCTTCCCATCCGATAAGCCAGAGCCTGCGCCGCGCCTACGGTAAGGAGATCGACCGTGAGCGTGTGACGGATATTCAGGAGGTCTCCGGCAAGGGCGTCATAGCCAAGGTCGACGGCGTGAGCGTCGCGGCGGGCAATGACAAGCTCATGGCACAGCTGGGCATTGAGGCCATCCCCTGCCGCAGCGTCGGCACGGTTATACATATTGCCATTGACGGCAAGTACTCCGGGCACATTCTTATCTCAGATGTTGAGAAGCCCGACGCAAAGGATGCCATCGCCGCGCTCAAGCGCGCCGGCGTCACCAAGACCGTCATGCTCACCGGCGACGCCGACAAGGTCGCGCAGTACACGGCAAAGAATCTCGGAGTCGACGAGGTCTACAGCGAGCTGCTGCCCGGCGACAAGGTCGACAAGGTCGAAATGCTGCTCTCCAAGCTCGAAGGCCGCGGCAAGCTCGCCTTCGTCGGCGACGGCATCAACGACGCGCCTGTGCTCTCCCGCGCTGATATCGGCATCGCCATGGGCGCGATGGGCTCCGATGCCGCCATTGAAGCTGCCGACATCGTCCTCATGGACGACGACCCGATGAAGATCGCCAAGGGCATAAAGATATCCCGCAAGTGCATCCGCATCGTGCATGAGAACATCGTGTTCGCGCTCGTCATCAAGTTTGCGTGCCTGCTGCTTGGCGCGCTCGGTATCGCGAACATGTGGGCCGCGATCTTCGCCGACGTCGGCGTTATGGTTCTGGCCGTGCTCAATGCGATACGCGCTCTCAGAGCCTGAGAACTTATACATCTGAAAAACTCCTGCCCGCGGCGCTGGCCGCAGGCAGGAGTTTTATTATATTTATCGTCTTTATACGCCAAAGTACGCGAACATTATAACGAGATAGACTATGTAAAGACCGCCGATGAAGAAGCCTATCCAGCGCTTGAAGCGCCCGCAGATAAGCGCCGGGACGAGCGCACCCGCGGAGACGATAAGGCATGCCGGGATATCCAGCAGCATACCCTGATTCTCGACCGTCAGGGGCTTGCCGAGAAGCAGCGCGCACAGCGGCATGATGAGCGTGATGTCCATCAGGTTTGCGCCGATGATGTTGCCGACGGAGAGGTCGGACTGCTTTTTCCTGATGGCGGTGATGGTCGTCACAAGCTCCGGCAGAGAGGTGCCGATAGCGATCATCGTCGCGCCGATGATGGAATCGGGAACATGCAGCAGCTGTGCCAGCGCCGTGCCGTTATCAATAAGAAGCTGCGCACCGAGTACGATCGCCGCCGCGCCAAGCAGGAACTTGCCGATGTTTATGAGTATGTTCTTCCCGCTGGTGTCGACCTGCACTATCTCATTGCTTTCCGCGCCGTGCTCGCGCTTTGCGGAAATGAGGCTGTCCGCCATGAAGCCTGCGAAAAACAGCAGGATCACAACGCTCTCGATGATTGAGAGCTGGCCGTCCCGCGTGAAGGCGCACAGCACCGCGACCGAGCCGAGCAGCAGACAAGCCTTGACCGCGTACTGGCGGCGCGGCATCATGCACTCGAGACACACGAGCGACAGGCACATGATAAGCCCGGTGTTGGCCGTGACGGAGCCGACAGCGTTGCCGACGGCGATATCCGCATTGCCCTCATAGGCAGCGAACACCGACACCATCATTTCCGGCATAGTCGTTGCAAAGCTCACGACCGTTGCGCCGATGATGAACTTCGGGATGCGCGACGCCTCGGCTATCCATGTCGCAGCGTCGACAAAGAAGTCCCCGCCCTTGATGATGCACAGAAGCCCCGCTGCAAACAGCAGCAGAACAAAGAAAAGGTTCCCTCCGGTAAAATCGATACCCATAGTGATCTCCTTCCGGCTGACGTGCAAAAAAATAAGACTTCCGCACGATCAGCAAATGTGATGTGCTAAAAGTCTCATTACCTATCTTTACAGGCGCATGACCACCGGGAGAACTCCCAGGAGATTGTTGACCATGCCTTTGCAATTACTCCCTTTTAACGTTAGGTCATGTTAACATATCGGCATCATCTTGTCAAGGAGTTTTTGGGGTATGCACGGAAATTTCTATTGACTTAATTCTTAACAGGATTTATACTCGTAATGTTTTTTTATTCAGTCGTGAAAGGAGTCTGCCATGAAGAACAACCGCCGTCAGTCACTGTACGCGCTGCTCGCTGCGATAATCTGGGGAGCCGCTTTCTCCGCTCAGAGCATGTGCGCGCAGTATCTCGGGCCGTTCACGATAACGGCTCTGCGTTCTATCATCGCCTTTTTGGTTCTGCTTATCGTCTGCCTGCTGCGCAGGAGGACCGAGGTCGGCTCCCGACGCGATATAATCGTTGGCAGTCTTATCTGTGGCGCGGCGCTCTTCGCCGCCGCAAATCTTCAGCAGCTCGCGATCAATATGGGTGCGTCCGCCGGTAAGGCCGGCTTTGTTACGGCGCTGTATATCGTGCTTGTCCCGATAGGTCAGATGTTCTTTAAGCACTCTCTGCCGTCCCGCCACTGGATCGCCGTCGCCGTCGCCGTCACCGGCATGTATTTTCTCTGCATCACCGATGGCTTCTCCATATCCTCCACCGACCTTATCCTCCTGATGTGCGCTTTCCTGTTCACTATTCAGATCCTCTCGGTCGACAGGTTCAGCTTCAGGGTCGACGGGCTCGTGCTCAGCTGCGGAATGTTCCTCGTCGTCGCCGTGCTGTCGGCGCTTGTCGCGCTGCCGTTCGAGGAGATAAGCGTATCGGCGGTGCGCTCGTGCATCTGGCCGCTGCTTTATATTTCCGTTTTCTCAAGCTGCCTTGGCTACACCTTCCAGATCCTCGCCCAGAAGGGCGGCAACCCCGCGGTCGTCTCTCTGCTGCTGAGCCTTGAGGCCTTCTTCGGCGCGGTGTTCGGCACGCTGCTGCTCGGCCAGCTCATGACCGGGCGTGAGCTTCTCGGCTGCGGACTCATGATCGCCGCAACGCTTATCGCCGAGCTTCCTATGCCCGTGAAAAAGAAATGAGTATACCGGCGTCCGGTTCAAGTCATAAACCGGACGCCGGTTTTTACATTGCGACGCTTTGCGTCTTATGTCTATACACGCATCCTCAATTATTCTGCTGGACGTTCGGAAAATCTATGATATAATAATTGTACCAATTTCGGGCAAAACTTATTGAAAATCGGAGGATCGAATGAATTACGACAAGCTGAAAAATACTGAGCTGTTCCTTTTCGACATGGACGGTACACTTTATCTGGGCGACAATGTTTATGAAGGCGCCGTTGAGCTGATGGAGGATCTCCCCCGCCTCGGCAAAAAATACATATACCTCACAAACAATTCCTCCCGTGCCGGTGAGGATTACATCACGCGTCTGCGCCGCCTCGGCTTCCCGTGCGAGCGCGAGAACGTGTTTACCTCCGGCATGGCAACGGGCATGTACCTCAACCAGCACCACCCTGGCGCCAAGGTGTACCTTGCCGGTACGAAGGCCTTTTACCGCGAGCTTGTCAGCTACGGCATTGACCTCGTGAATGACGAGCTCGGGCACACCGAGGCCGAGGATGTCGACGTTGTGGTGCAGGGCTTTGATACCGAGCTTGTGTATGAGAAGCTTGACAAGGCTGTCCACTTTCTGCGCCGCGGCGCACACTTCATCGCCGCCAATCCCGATTGGGTCTGCCCCATGCCGCGCGGCGAAGTCCTGCCCGACTGCGGCAGCATCTGCGCCCTGCTCACCGCCTCCAGCGGTGTGAAGCCGAACTACATCGGCAAGCCCAACCGCAACATGATAGACGTTATTTCCGCCATGACCGGCATCCCCAATGAGAAGATATGCGCCGTCGGTGACAGACTGTATACCGACATTGCCGTTGCGCAGAACGCGGGCTCCGTCTCCGTGCTCGTCCTCTCGGGTGAGACTGATAAGAAGATGGTCGACGAAGCCGAGCGCAAGCCCGACTATGTCCTTGCCGACGTTCACGAGCTGCACGAAATTCTCAAGAGCCTGTAACAGATATTCATAACCCACGCGCCGTACCTTGATGCAGGTACGGCGCGTGGGTTTTCATTAGGTTCTAAGCCAATTTTCAACACGAAGATGGGCGCTTTTTTTCATGCGGAACGGTCTCCCTACGCTCTAATATACCGTGATGTCCGTCCCGCACCATTATTACAATTAGTGTGCTTACATAGTCCGCCCAACCGCAGATTTCTACTCACGCCCCTGCGCGGGGGTCTTCCTGTGGCAGTTTCTCAAAACAATGCTTGCATTCTGCGGCTTTTTGCAAGTTTTCCGATCTCAAGACCTCGTTTAAAAGCAGCCTCGTTCAACGGATTCAGTTCCGGGCGTTTTGCGCCGAGTTTTCTGAACGCCGTTTTGCAGTACATTATCTGCGGGCAAGAGATCAGAGTAACCGATGACCGCGCCGGTCATGACCAGATTCATTACCTTTGGTGTGCCAAGCTCCGCGGCAATGTTCCCAGTCTCCACCGGAACTATGTCAATATCGCGATATTGCGGTATATCTGTTACTATTGAGCTGTTGACAAATAGTGCTCCTCCGTTCTTTACCGATTCTGAAAACCGCTCCATGGACGGCTGGTTAAGGACAACAAGATAATCCGCCATATTGACCTTTGGTGCACCGATGTCCTGATCAGATATTACTACAAAGCAATTGGCAGTACCGCCGCGCTGCTCTGCGCCGTACGAAGGGAAATATGTCACTTTCTTATCGGTCGTTTCGAATGCAGTATAGGCCAAGAGTTGACCTATCACCATAACGCCCTGTCCGCCAAAACCGGCAATTATCAAAGATTTTTCCATAAACCCTGCTCCTTACTTTGCTCTGAACTCGCCCAGCGGGAACTCGGAAGACGTAACATTCTTTATGTGCTCAAGAGATTCCGCCGGAGTCATTGCCCAGTTTGTAGGACAGTTTGATAGGAATTCCACAAAAGAAAAGCCTTGACGTGAGTATTTTGAGATGTATGACAGGAAATATGACGCATATAGAAAAATAATTTCAGCTCTCGATCCTGTTTGGGATACAATAAACAAAATCGTGTGAAGACAATGCTTGAAGAACTAAAAGAACAGGTGTACGAGGCAAATATGCTTTTGCCCAAGTATGGGCTCGTGACCTTTACATGGGGAAATGTTTCCGGTATTGATCGTGAGAAAGGGCTCGTTGTGATAAAGCCGTCAGGTATACCATACAGCACCATGCGCGCTGAGGATATGGTAGTTGTAGACCTGGAAAGCAGAACGGTTGAAGGCAGATGGAAGCCGTCAAGCGATACTCCAACACATATTGAGCTTTACAAGGCTTTCCACAGTATCGGCGGCATTGTTCATACGCACTCACGCTGGGCAACGACATTTGCCCAGGCCGGTAAGAGCATCCCTGTCATGGGCACGACACACGGTGATTACTTCTACGGTGACATTCCTTGTACGCGCCCTATGACGGAAGCGGAGATCATGGGTGAGTATGAAAAAGAGACAGGTAAAGTCATTATCGAGGCCTTTAACGGCAAGACAGCTGAAGATATTCCCGGAGTTGTGGTATTCAGCCATGGTCCTTTCGCATGGGGAAAGGATGCGGTAAGCGCAGTGCATAACGCCGTAGTGATGGAAGAAGTCGCTTTTATGGATCTGCATACAATGCTGCTCAATCCGGGCGCAAATAGAATGCAGCAGCATCTCCTTGACAAGCACTACCTGCGCAAGCATGGATCAAACGCCTATTACGGACAAAAATAACACAAACTGAACAGACCCGTTTTTCGAGTATCTTTATCGGAAAGCGGGTCCTTTTTTATCTGTGCGGCTTTGATTTCTCAAGACTCCCGTCTTTATCTCCGCACGCGGTTGTGGTATAATATATAATAATAAGTATAAAATTACGGAGGTGCCCGATGATCCTGTATTTTTCTGCAACCGGGAACTGCAAATATGTTTCGTCGCGGATCGCGTCAGCGACAGGACAGGAAGCCGTCTCCATCGTGGACTGCATCCAACGCGGCGAGTATTCTTTCTCCGACGACTCTATCGGCATCGTTTCACCGACATATTTCTGGGGCTTGCCGAGCATAGTGAAGGAGTTCCTTGAAAAGGCAGCTTTCAATACGGACTACCTTTACTTTGTCTCGACCTATGGCACAACGCCGGGAGCATCCGGGTATGCGGCAGGTCAGGCTATTCATGGGCGGACTATCGACGCCTTTTACTCCGTTCGCATGGCCGATACATGGACTCCTGTCTTCGATCTCTCCACGCCGGAAAAGGCGGCGGTATTTACCAAAACCACGGAGGCGCAGATCGACAGCGTGATCTGCCGGATCAGTGAACGACGCGCCAACAGGCATATGTCACCGCGCGTTCCGGTCTTTCTTGCCGAGACGATATCCCTGCCGATCTATGACAAGAGCGCACGGCGGACGGCGCATTTTCACGTGGAGGAGAGCTGCATAGGCTGCGGACTGTGCGCGAAGAAATGCCCGGTGCAGGCCATCGAAATGCAGGCAAGCAAGCCCGTCTGGGTCAAGGACAAATGCGTGATGTGTCTCGGCTGTCTGCACCGCTGCCCCAAGTTTGCCATACAGTACGGCAGGAACACGAAGAAGCACGGCCAGTATACGAATCCGAATGTAAAGCTGTAAAGAAAATCATCGCGATCTATCCCGACTGTATTGAAATATTTCTCTTTTTGTAATACCATTGACCGGTGGGTAAATACATATATCCGCTCAACAAAGCCATAGAAGGAGGCAGAACCATGGCCGTCAATACCGACCGTAAGCTCCAGAATCAGGTGATCTATTCCGTATACGTCAGAAACCACACCCCGGAGGGCACGTTCCGCGCCGTGATACCCGACCTTGACCGTATCAAGTCCCTCGGCACGGACATTATATGGTTCATGCCGATCCACCCCATCGGCCTCAAGGGCAGGAAAGGCAGCCTCGGCTGTCCCTACGCGAACCGCGATTACCGCGATGTGAACCCCGAGTACGGCAGCATGGCGGACTTCATGGAGCTCGTCTCCGCGATACACGCGCGCGGCATGAAGTGCATGATAGACGTCGTCTATAACCACACCTCGCCCGACTCCGTTTTGTATTCCGAGCACCCGGAGTTCTTCTACCACGGCCCAGACGGCAAGCCCGGCAACAAGATCGGCGACTGGTCTGACGTCATCGACCTTGACTATAATAACCGCGCGCTGTGGGATTATCAGATAGCCTCGCTCAAAATGTGGGCAAGCCTTGTCGACGGCTTCCGCTGCGATGTCGCGTCCTTCGTGCCGGCGGAGTTCTGGCAGAAGGCGCGCGAGGAAGTCAGCCGCGTCAACCCCGACTGCATATGGCTCGCCGAGACGGTGCACCAGAGCTACGGCTGCCGAGCCCGCAGGCTTGGCATATACTCTGCGCTTGATTATGATGAGTATTCCGCCTTTGATATCGAGTACGACTATGACACGCGCGAGAGCTTCGATAAATATCTGCGCGGCGAGATCGCCCTCACTCACTATCTCGATATGCTGAACTTTCAGGAGGCCATTTACCCCGCGAACTACAACAAGCTGCGCTGCCTTGAGAACCACGACCAGCCGCGCATCCGCTCCTTCGTTCCGCGCGAGTGCGACCTTATCAATTACACCGCTTTCCTTTACTTCCTCAAGGGCACGACGCTTATCTACGCCGGGCAGGAGTTTGAGAACATCCACCTGCCGAGCCTGTTTGAAAAGGACACCGTCAGCCGCGGCACAGGCCGCGACCTTAGTAAGCTCATGCGCCGGCTGTATGAAATAAAGCGCGATCACTTCGGCTGCGAAGATTACTTCCTTGCCGCCGGGGACGATAAAAACAACATCGCCGTGCTCGAGCGCGGCGGCAGCGATAAGCGCTTCATCGGCGTGTTCAGTCTCCGCTCTTTGAGCGCCGAGGTGAGTGTCGATCTTCCGGACGGCACCTATCCCGAGCTTATCTCCGGCGCTTCCGTTGAGGTCAGGGGCGGCAAGCTTCAGTGCGCAGGGCGTCCCATGATTTTGGAGGCGCGGCAATGCTGATAGACGGCAAGGCGCTTGCGCAGAGGGTGCGCGAGGAAACTGCGCGCGAGGCGGCAGCGCTCCCGCGCAAAGCCGGGCTTGCGGTCGTGCTCGTCGGGGACGACCCCGCCTCACGCATATACGTCTCCGGCAAGGAGCGCGACTGTGAGCAGTGCGGCTTTATGAGCCGCGAATATAAATTTGACGATACCGTCACGCAGGAAACACTGCTTGAGCTTATCTCCGCGCTGAACCGCGATGCGGAGATAGACGGCATACTCGTTCAGCTGCCGCTGCCGGAGCACATCGACGAGGACGCGATAATTGAGGCGATCTCCCCCGAGAAGGACGTGGACGCGTTCCATCCGGTGAATGTCGGGCGTCTCTCCGCGGGGAAGCCCGTGCTGCTGCCCTGCACCCCGGCGGGGATAATGGAGATGCTGCGCGCCTATGAGATACCGGTCGAGGGCAGGGTCTGCACAGTGGTCGGGCGCAGCAACATAGTCGGAAAGCCCATGGCCATGATGCTCCTGCGCGCGAACGGCACGGTGATCTCCTGCCACAGCCGCACGCCGAAGCTTGCGGAGTTCACGCGGCAGGCGGATATCCTCGTCGTCGCGGCAGGGCGCAGGGGTCTTATTACCGGGGACATGATAAAGCCCGGCGCGGCAGTCATAGACGTAGCGATGAACCGCGATGCCGAGACCGGCAAGTTCACCGGGGACGTTGTGTTTGACGAGGCCGCCAAGCGCGCGGCATATATCACCCCCGTACCCGGCGGCGTCGGCCCGATGACGCGCGCGATGCTGATGCGCAACATCCTCGCCGCTGCAAAGCAGCATATATATGGGAAATAAAAATTAAAGAAAGTCCCCCGGAGATTCCGCATCAATGCGGAACCTCCGGGGGATCGTTATTCTATATAAATTAATTGTTCACCCCATGGTGCGCGTCGGGGCTGCTCATATCGAGGGCGCGGAATGTGTAACCGTTCTGCAATCCCCAGATTATTACCGACTCCACCGCGTTCACGCTGAAGTCCTTTATATCGTGCTGGAGAACAACAGATGCTTTCATGCCGCGGCAGCCGGACTCGATGTTGGAGATAACGACATCCGTCTTCGTCGTCTCTCCCGCGTCACCCGAGGACACGTTCCAGTCGAAATACTTATAGCCCATGTCAGTAAGCGCTTCCGTCAGGCGGGACATTATACCCGGATTGAAATTGCTGACCGTGTTGGAGCTGCCGCCGGGAAAGCGGCACAGCTGCGTGTAGCTGCCGGTCTGCTCGTATATGATCTCCTCCATGGCGTTGAAGTCATTGAAGAAGGCTTCCTCGCTGGAATAGATGGTCTTATAGTTGTGAGAATAGCTGTGTACGCCGACGGAGTGCCCCTCGTTCACTTCGCGGGCGATCATGTCATAGTACTTTGGATTCGCCGCCGTGACGAAGAATGTCGCCTTCACGTTATACGCAGCCAGCACGTCCAGAAGCTTTGAGGTATAAGGCCCCGGCCCGTCGTCAAATGTGAGGTAGATTGTCTTGCCGTCGGGGTTCACAACGTCCGGCCTGTTCGCCGGGATGACCGTGACGCTGCGCGTCACGCTGACGGACTCACCCGTCTCGCTTGTGAGGCTGTAGACTATCTGATAGTCCCCCGCGATATAGGGTACGACATCGCTGTCCACCTGCACAAGGGAAGTCAGGTCGTTCCCCAGTCCATCCGACGCCGTATAGCCTGGGTCGGTGAAGTCGGTACGTGCGGTGAATATCATGTTCTCATCGCCGTTCAGGATTATGCGCGGCTCGGTCTTTGCGTACTCGATCTCGCGCACGGCTGTCGCGGTGTTTCCGGACGAATCCGTAACGGTATAGGTCACCTTGTCCTTATCCTCTGTGCGCACGACCTTTGAGGTGAGGTCGCCGTCGCAGCTGTCAAATGCGGTGTAGCCCTCCTCTTCGTAGCCGTTCATCCAGCTCGCCTCATAGCCCTCTATGTGCTTGAGCTCTATGACCGGGGGCGTCGTGTCTATAACAGTGACGTTCCGCTCTGTCACATAGTCCGTGAACATCCAGCGCGTCCAGTATTTCAGCGTGCAGCTGCCGAGCTTCGTAGTATCTACACTGCCCTCAACTGCGACGTGCAGGCGCTTTGTCCCCTCGCCGAAGAGCTTGCCGTAGGTCACGGCGTACACGCCCGGATCCTCGTACATTTCGCCGTACTCCTGCGTTATGTTCTCCGACCCCGTCACGTAAAAGCGCACATGCCGCGCGTCTATTATCACAGCGAGCGCCGCGATGGCAACAATATAAGCCAGCAGCACCAGCAGTATTACTTTAAGTCTCCGGCGGGTCCTATCCCGCGTATCGTTCTCTTTCATCTTTCCGTGTCCTGTCTAATTTGTTATCTGATGGTATTATACACCCTTTTTCCTGACAATGGAACCGACAGCAATAAATTCTTCCCGCCTGAATTCTAAACTTTATTTAAGAATTAACACTCTTCCTGGCTTAGTTTTTGTTGATATATGCCAATAATTCTGGTATATTATAGGTTTGTCGGGAGACAAAAATTTTATCTCTGCGGCAGCCAGCCGCAGGAAAGGAAGAAACATGAAAAATACCGAAAAAACCATGGACAGGATCGTGGCTCTGTGCAAGAACAGAGGCTTCATCTTCGCCGGCTCCGAGATCTACGGCGGCCTCGCCAACACCTGGGACTACGGCCCGCTCGGCGTCGAGCTGAAGAACAACATCAAGCGCGCCTGGTGGAAGAAGTTCGTGCAGGAGAACCCGTATAACGTCGGCCTTGACGCCGCCATCCTCATGAACCCGCAGACCTGGGTCGCCTCCGGCCACCTGAGCGGCTTCTCCGATCCGCTGATGGACTGCCGCGAATGCCACGAGCGCTTCCGCGCGGACAAGCTCATTGAGGATTGGTGCAACGAGACCGCCTTCGAGCTGCCCAAGCCCATCGACGCTTTCTCCCAGAGCGAGATGAAGGACTTCGTCGAGGAGCACAACATTCCCTGCCCCACCTGCGGCAAGCATAACTTCACCGATATCCGTCAGTTCAACCTGATGTTCAAGACCTTCCAGGGCGTTACCGAGGACGCGAAGAACACCGTCTACCTCCGTCCCGAGACCGCGCAGGGCATCTTCACGAACTTCGTGAACGTCCAGCGCACCACCCGCCGCAAGCTCCCCTTCGGCATCGGCCAGATCGGCAAGAGCTTCCGAAATGAGATCACTCCGGGCAACTTCATCTTCCGCGTGCGTGAGTTCGAGCAGATGGAGCTTGAGTTCTTCTGCCAGCCGGGCACCGACCTTGAGTGGTTCGACTATTGGCGCAGCTTCTGCCATAACTTCCTGCTCTCCATCGGCCTGAAGGATGAGAACCTCCGTCTGCGCGACCATGACCCCGAGGAGCTCTGCTTCTACTCCAAGGCCACTACCGACTTTGAGTTCCTCTTCCCCTTCGGCTGGGGCGAGCTCTGGGGCGTTGCAGACCGTACCGACTATGACCTGACCCAACACCAGACCGTCTCCGGTCAGGATCTCACCTATTACGATCAGGAGAAGAACGAGCACTATATCCCCTATGTTATCGAACCGTCCCTCGGCGTCGAGCGTACCGTGCTCTCCGTCCTGTGCGACGCTTATGATGAGCAGGTCGTCGGTCAGGACAAGAAGGGCAATGACGATATCCGCACCGTGCTGCATCTGCATCCCGCTCTCGCTCCGTTCAAGTGCGCGATCCTGCCGCTGAGCAAGAAGGAGATCCTCACAGGCCCCGCAATGGAGCTTTACAATGAGCTGAGCCGTGACTTCATGTGCGACTATGACGAGACCGGCTCCATCGGCAAGCGCTACCGCCGCGAGGATGAGATCGGTACCCCGTTCTGCATCACCTTTGACTTCAATACCGTCGGCACCGAGACCGACGAGGCCGACCACTGCGTCACCGTCCGTGAGCGCGACAGCATGGAGCAGGTGCGTATCCCCATCAGCGAGGTCAAGGCGTACATCTCCGAGCGTATCAAATTCTGAAATCAGGTGAATATATAAATGAAGTACGGTTTCATTAAGACCGCCGCCGCGTCCCCTGTCATCAAGGTCGCGGACGCGGAGTATAATGCCCAGCGCGTTATTGAGTGTATCGCGGATGCCAAGGCCAAGGGCGTCAAGATCCTCGTTTTCCCGGAGCTTACGCTCACCGGCTGCTCCTGCTTTGACCTCATCGCCCACCGCGTTATCCTCGACGGGGCAAAGGCCGCACTCGCAAAGGTCATCGCCGCGACCGCCGGCACGGATATGCTCGTCTTCGTCGGCCTGCCCTACGCCGCCGGCTCCCGCATCTACAGCTGCGCCGCCGCCATATGTGACGGTGAGCTGCTGGGTCTTGTTCCCAGAGAGAATGTCGCTGGCTCCCACTTCCAGAGCTATGACGACGATGAAGCGCTCGACGTTACCGTCGGCGAGTATGACAGCTTTCTCTCCTCCGATGTGCTGTTTGAGCATGCCTCCATGCCCGACCTGAAGGTCGCGGTGGAGCTCGGCGCGGACATGGACGCGGTCACCTCCCCCGCCCTGCGCCATGCGCTCTCCGGTGCTACCGTCATCGCGCAGATGGCCTCCTTCCCTGAGACCGTCACCTCCACCGACGAAGCGGAGCTGAACCTGCGCTATGAATCGAAGAAGCTGCGCTGCGGCATCGTCATGGCCGCGCCCGGCAAGGGCGAGAGCACTACCGAGAATGTCTATTCCGGTCTGTGCATGGTCGCCGAAAACGGCGTCATCCTCGCCTCCGACGAGAAGGAAAACAGCCTTGCCGTCAGTGAGATAGATATTGAGCATATGATAAACCTCCGCCGTGCAAAGGGCGGCTTCGACGTGTGCGATTATCCGCACTACGTCTGCCCGTGGGGCGGCGAGCTTGAGGACACCGCCCTCACCCGCACCTACCAGAAGCACCCGCACCTGCCCGAAAAGGCAGAGGATCTGCCGACCTACTGCGAGCGCATGCTTGATATTCAGGTCTCCGGCCTTGTAAAGCGCATGGAGTACGCAGGGCTCGACCACTGCGTAGTCGGCATCTCCGGCGGTGTGGACTCTACTCTTGCCGTCATGGTCAGCGCCATGGCCGTGAAGAAAATGGGGCTTCCGAGCACGAACGTCATCGCCTGCACTCTGCCCTGCTTCGGCACCTCTTCCCGCACCAAGTCCAACGCCATCGTCGTCGCCGAGCAGATCGGCGCGGAGGTCCGCGTTATCGATATCGGCAAGTCCGTCTACCAGCACTTTGACGATATCGGCCACGCGCATGACGATTACTCCATCGCCTTTGAGAACGCGCAGGCGCGCGAGCGCACGCAGGTGCTCATGGACATCGCCAATAAGGTCAACGGCCTTGACGTCGGCACCGAGGATCTCAGCGAGTTTGTCGACGGCTGGTGCACCTATAACGGCGACCATACCAGCATGTACGACGTGAACCTTGGTCTGACCAAGACCCAGGTGCGCGCAAACGTCAGCTACATTGCCGGCAAGACCGAGGACAAGGTTCTCAAGGCTGCGCTGTATGACGTGCTTGACTGCCCCGTCACTCCGGAGCTTCTGCCGATACATGACGACCTCATCGAGCAGAAGAGCGAGGACGCCGTCGGCTCCTACAGCCTGCAGGACTTCTTCACCCACAAGATGATGATCTGCGGCTTCTCCCCGGCAAAGACGCTCAAGCTCGCCAAGGCCGCTTACGGCGACGAGTTCAGCGACGAGGAGTTGCTGCGCTGGATCACCAGCTACTGCAAGCGTTACTTCTCGCAGCAGTTCAAGCGCTCCTGCCTGATGGACGGCCCCGCGGTCGAGGCATTCTCCGTCTCCCCGCGCACCGGCTTCCTCATCCCGTCCGACGCCGAGAACACCATGTTCCTCAGCAGTCTGGAAAACAGATAAGTTTTATCGCGATCACCTCTGCCCGAAACGGGCGGAGGTGATTTTTGCTTTGCCATCTTTTTATTTTTCGTTGCAAGATGGCGTATCTTGTTTTATAATTGACTCACCAATTATTGGAGGTGCAATATGTTTAGCAATGAATACTTAAAGAGAGTATATGCAGACGTCGAGCGCCGCGACGCACATGAGCCGGAGTTTCTGCAGGCTGTGCGCGAGGTTTTCGAGTCTCTCGAGCTTGTTATCGACAAGCACCCCGAATGGGAAAAGGCCGGGCTTATCGAGCGCTTTGTCGAGCCTGAGCGCGTTGTTGAGTTCCGCGTCCCCTGGGTGGACGATCAGGGCGTTACCCGCGTCAACCGCGGCTTCAGAGTGCAGTACAATTCCGCTATAGGCCCCTACAAGGGCGGTCTGCGCTTCCACCCCTCCGTCAATCTCTCCGTTATAAAATTCCTCGGCTTTGAGCAGGTCCTCAAAAACTCCCTGACCACGCTCCCCATGGGCGGCGGCAAGGGCGGCTCCGACTTTGACCCCAAGGGCAAGTCAGATGCCGAGGTCATGCGCTTCTGCCAGAGCTTTATGACCGAGCTTTACCGCCACATCGGCCAGTTTACCGACACTCCCGCCGGTGACATCGGCGTCGGCGCGCGCGAGATCGGCTACCTCTTCGGCCAGTACAAGCGCATTGTCGACCGCTTTGACGGCGGTGTGCTCACCGGCAAGGGTCTCAGCTACGGCGGCTCCCTTGCGCGCACTCAGGCCACCGGCTACGGCCTGTGCTACTTCTCCGCCGAGGCTCTCAAGCACCTGAGAAACGACAGCTATGAGGGCAAGACCGTCGTCGTCTCCGGCTCCGGCAACGTCGCGCAGTACGCGGCTGAGAAATGCACTCAGCTCGGCGGCAAGGTCGTCGCGATGAGCGACTCTCAGGGCTATATCTACGATCCCAAGGGCATCGATCTTGAAAAGCTCTTTGATATCAAGCAGAAGCGCCGCGCGCGCATCAGCGTTTACGCTCAGGAGGTCCCCGGCTCCGAGTACCACGAGGGCTGCAAAAACATCTGGAGCGTCAAGTGCGACATTGCTCACCCCTGCGCATCCCAGAACGAGATGGACGCCGAGGGCGCGCAGAAGCTCGTCGATAACGGCTGCATCGCCGTTTTTGAGGGTGCGAACATGCCGCTGACCCCCGAGGCGATAGAACTCGTCAAGGCAAACGGCCTGCTCTATTCCCCCGGTAAGGCCTCGAACGCCGGCGGCGTCGCCACCTCCGGGCTCGAAATGAGCCAGAACTCCATCCGCATGTCATGGAGCTTTGACGAGGTGGATGAGAAGCTGCACGGCATCATGCAGGAGATATACAAGGCCTGCTATGACGCCTCCGTCGAGTGCGGCAAGCCCGGCGATCTCATGGTCGGCGCGAACGTTGCGGGCTTCCTCAAGGTCGCGGACGCGATGATGGCACAGGGCATCGTCTGATATAAAGCGTTCATTCAAAACCGGCAGGGCGAAGGCTCTGCCGGTTTTACTTGCCGTGAGACGTGAATAATGTTATAATCGGTCAAACGAGGGGAGGTTCTCCAATGACCAATATCACAGCAAAAATTGCACACAGCAAAGAATCCGTGGAGCTTATGTGCATCACGCAGTACAATACCTTTGAGTTCGGTAAAAAAATTGCCCTGCTTGTGATCTCCGCCGCCTTGATCGTTTTCGGCGTGGTGGCCCAGGTTTCCACGAGTATTTCGCTCGTGTGCATCATGATTGGCTGCTTCATGCTTACCGGCAGAAACACTGTGGCAAAGTCCCGCGCGGACGCTGTGATAAAGCAGCTCGGCGGGCAGCTGCCTGTCTTTAATTACAGCTTCGGCCCCACCAAGTTCAGCTTCAATCCCGATACCGAGCCTGTCAGCTACACTTCCTTTTCCCGCCTTGCGGAGGACAGCAATTATCTGTATATGTTCCTCCAGAACCGCGCAGCCTTCATGGTGCAGAAGAACACCGTCTCCGGCGGCAGCGTGAACGACCTCAAGGAGCTTATCGCGCGCAAGACTAATCTTACATGGAAGCAGCCTGTGACGTTCCTGAACTTCAGCCTGAAGAACCTCTCGAACCGTGACGACAGTTTTCAGGGGCCTCGACTCTGATCCGACGCGAATTTGGCGTTGACTCGCGCTCCTCTTTCATATTATAATTGTAACACCAACACCGTTATATTTTTTGAAAGGAGCGTGTTAAATGAAGCTGATATGGTACGGGCACTCATGCTTTAAGGTCATCTGCGAGAACGGGACGGTGGTCTTTGACCCCTATGCCCCCGGCTCCGTTCCCGGGCTTGAGCTGCCGGAGCTGAAGGCCGACGCGGTGATATACAGCCACGGGCACAGCGACCATTGCGCACCGGAGCGTATCATTCTTTCCGGGCACAAGCCCGAAATGAAGCTGCGCCAGATCGAGACATTCCACGACGGCAAACACGGAGAGCTGCGCGGCAGGAACCTCATTTCCGTTATCTCCTCCGAGGGCATAAGCCTCGCGCACCTCGGCGACCTCGGCCATGAGCTGTCGGGCACACAGCTTGAGGAGCTCGGCAGCATCGATGTGCTGCTCATCCCCGTCGGCGGGTATTACACCATTGACGCTGCGCAGGCCAAGCGCATTACCGACGCCGTGAAGCCTAGGATCATCGTCCCCATGCACTACCGCCGCGGCGCGCAGGGGCTCCAGCAGGTCTGCGGGGTCGACCGTTTTCTTGAGCTGTTCCGTTCTGCCGATATCCGGATGCTCTCCCGGCACAGCCTTGAGATCACCGCCGACACGGAACCCGGCGTGTATGTTTTCCCATGGCCGGAGCTTCTTTACAGCAAAGAGGCGCAAACAGAATAACATCAAAATCGGCGCTGCAAATGCAGCGCCGATATATTTATATATGTATACGTTATGCTCTCACACACCGCTTGCGCCGTAGTTCGACAGCACACGCGCGGAGGGATCGTCGACGTCGCAGCCCTTCCAGCTCTTGTTCGGCATCCAGAAGTCGACCACCATATCGCTCTGGCCGGGGTAGTACTTCTCGAATATCTCTCGGTAGAGAAGCGATTCCTTGGTAAACGGGCGCGCATGGTCATACTTCATGCGCTTTTCCTCGTACTCCTCATCGGTGTAATATGACGCGGCATACTCCTTGAGGTCGTCAACGAGGGAGTGGCCGACAGCGTCGGAGAACGCAGCTTTCTCACGGTAGAGGATATCGTGCGGGAGCCAGTCGCCCTCAAAGGCGTGGCGCAGCAGATACTTGCCCTTGCCGTAGGTGTTCATCTTCATCGCCGGGTCAAGGCTCATGACGTATTTTACAAAGTCAAGATCGCCGAACGGTACGCGCGCCTCAAGGGAGTTCACGGAAATGCAGCGGTCGGCGCGGAGCACATCGTACATGTGCAGCTCGCGTATGCGCTTCTCGGCTTCCTTCTGGAATTCCTCGGGCGAGGGGGCGAAGTCGGTGTACTTATAGCCGAAGAGCTCATCGGAAATTTCACCCGTCAGCAGCACGCGGATATCGGTCTGCTCGTGTATCGCCTTGCACAGCAGGTACATGCCCATGCTCGCGCGGATGGTCGTGATGTCATAGGTGCCGAGGATGTAGATAAGCTTATCAAGCGAGGCGATAACATCGTCGCGCGTGATGATGACCTCGGTGTGCTCGCTGCCGATGTAGTCTGCGACTTCTTTAGCGTACTTGAGGTCTATCGCGTCCGTCGCCATGCCGATGGCAAAGGTGCGTATGGGCTTGTCGCTCTTTCGAGCGGCAACGGCACAGACGAGTGAGGAGTCAAGCCCGCCGGAGAGCAGGAAGCCCACCTTCGCGTCGGCGACAAGGCGCTTTTCAATACCGGCGACGAGCTTTTCATGTATCTTCGCGCAGGCCGTTTCAAGGTCGTCATGGCAGACGCTCTCGACCTTGGACATATCAGCGTAGCAGACGAACTTCCCGTCGATGTAATAATGTCCGGGAGGGAACGGCATGATCTTCCCGACAAGGCCGACGAGGTTTTTCGGTTCGCTGGCAAAGACTATTTCATCGGACTCGGTATAGCCGTAATAGAGCGGGCGGATGCCGATGGGGTCGCGCGCGGCGACAAAGCCGCGGGTCTTGGCATCATAGATGATGAGCGCAAACTCTGCATCGAGCATCTTGAACATATCGGTGCCGTACTGCTCGTAGAGCGGCAGCAGTATCTCACAGTCGGACTCGCTCTGGAACTTGTAGCCCTTAGCGATCAGTCCTTCGCGCAGCTTCTCAAAGCCGTATATCTCGCCGTTGCAGACGGCGTAGCTGCCGTGCAGCTCGAACGGCTGCATTCCCTCTGGATGCAGACCCATGATGGCAAGCCTGTGGAAGCCGAGCAGGCCGCGCCCGGTATCTACGTAACGGGTATCGTCCGGCCCTCTGGATACCGTTCTGTCAAAACATTCCTTAAAACGCGCAAAGGTGACGCCGCTGCCGCAAAAGCCCATTATCGAACACATAAACATTTCCTCCCATTGATGTCGGATCCAAAATGTTCAGCATGTACGATAGGGCAAGTGCTGTACCTCGCGGTGCCACCTATCTTTTTTCTCATTCCCGGGGTTCAATCAAACCCTTGTCCACTGACGCGGGACGCGGACGGCTCGGATACTCGGTTTCCCTTTCCCCTCGCGGCTCACACGGTGTTATTCGTGCAGGCTCGGCTGTGCGCTTTTCAGCTTCCGCGCACTCTCTGTAAGTGAGTTCCCCGCATTACTTGTCCGGATTCAAACGCCTGTAAATTTTGTGAAAGACGCAGCGCCCGGAACCGGTTCCGAAGCGTCACTGTCTTTGGATGCGTGTAATATACACCTCTCGTTCGACATTGTCAACAGTTTTTTGCAGAAGATTTTGTGCAAGTTCCCGGAATGGCTTTCCTGAACCGGTTTGACTTCTGTCTTTGCCCGGCAGTCACTTGTCTGTATATCGATATCAGTTCTGCCCATTTCCGTATATTTTTACAAGTTCATCATACAGATACTGCAAAGCATCACTTTCCGATGGAAAGCCTATATTATCGTACTCTTTTCCTCTTTCTCTCATGAATACTTCCCAGCCAAGACGGTTTTTCCGGATGTTGCAGCCGTCCTTTGTGCTGCTGTCAAAGCTGACGATTTGAGGGTCTATTCCTTTTTTCTTCAGTCGAATAAGAAACTCGCTTCTGTCCATGCTTTGCTCCCTAAACATTTTCTTATACTGCTGCATTCTCTTTCCTCCGCAGTACCAATATCGGCACAAAGGTCAGCAGCAGCACGGCAGCCGCGGCAAGGTATATCCCCGGAGTCGGAACGGTCTTCACCTGCCCCAGCTCCACATAGGTGCTCGCGCCGTTCTTTATGACCGCCGCGCCTATCGCGGGGCCCGTCACCATCGGCAGCAGCACTGCAAATATCATGCGTATGCCCTGGAAATGCCCGGCCTTGCCGGCAGGCGTCCAGTCGCGGATATTCGCGCCGAGCGCCGAGGTCATCATCATGTACCCGCTCATCATCACCGTTCCCGCGATCATCACGCCGGCGCTCCCGCGCACAAAGAACATGCCCACAAGCCCCGCGAGCATGACAGCCGCCGCGGGGAACACGAAGCGCAGCTTGCCGAGCCGGTCGATAAAGTGCCCCGACACGACGCTCACGACAGACGCGAGGATCAGCACCACGCCGAGGACTATCGCATAATCCGTGATGCCGAGATAATTCTGTATGTAGATGATGAGGTACGGGAAGAACACCTGCACCGCGACCGAGAACAGGCAGAACGCCGCAAACGACAGATAAAGCTCCGGGTTCTCCTTCACGACCGACGGCCTGAAGCCGTAGAGCAGGTTCTTAAAATAGCTGTCAGAGCCGCGCTTAAGCCCCGGCTCGTCCTTCACGAGGAAGATGGCCAGCACGCCGACGACACTCACCGCAAGGCCGAAGATATTGAAGAACTCCTGCCATCTCCCCTGCTGCGTCAGCCCGTCGAAAGCGCCGAAGATGATAAGCATCGATATAAGCGGCAGGATGGCGAGCACGCTCTCCGCACGGCCGCGGTTCGAGTTATCCGTAATGTCGGTGACATAGGCGTTGAAGGCCGCGTCGTTTGCCGTGCTGCCAAAGAAGGTCATCACGCAGTCCATTATGACGACGAGCATCGCCGCTGACGCGACGGCGTTCGTCCCTGGAAAGAGCCTCGCGGCGTTCTCGGGCGTAATGTACCCGAACACTGCGGTTGAAAGTCCCCACAGGACATAGCCCGCCGCGATGAACGGCTTTCTCCTGCCGAGCTTATCCGACAGCACGCCCATCAGAAGCGTCGTCAGCGTCGCGGCGGCAGCCGACCAGCCGACCATTTCCGCGATGTACCACGGGTCGGTAGAGATGGTGTTATACAGGAAGACGTTGAAGTACATGTTCTCGATCGTCCAGGCAAACTGCCCGAACAGACCGATGAGGATAAGCGTGATCCACTTGCGCGCCGATAGCTTCGTCGTCGTGTTCATTTGCACTGTCACCCTTCGATTATATTCAGTATTATGTCAACCGCTTCGTCCATATGCTCCGCGGTGATATGCTCATAAGGGCCGTGGAAAGCGCTGCCGCCGGTGCCGAGGTTAGGGCATGGCAGGCCGCGGAACGAGAGCTGCGCGCCGTCCGTCCCGCCGCGCACCGGGCGGATGATTGGCGCGATGCAGCGCTTTTCCATCGCGCGCTTTGCCCGCTCGATGATGTCCATGCGCTCAGTCAGCACCTCCGCCATGTTGCGGTACTGCTCCCTCACCGTGAGCTTTGCCGTACCCGCGCCGTATTTTTCGTTTATGCTCTTCTCGATATCGCGCATGGCTTCGCAGCGCTGTGTAAACTTCTCGGCATCATGGTCGCGGATTATATATTTCATCTCCGCCCGCTCGACCGAGGCGTTCATTTCCAGCAGGTGGTAAAAGCCCTCGTAGCCCCCGGTCATCGCCGGTATCTCCTCCGCCGGGAGCAGGGAATTTATCTCACACGCGACGAGCGCCGCGTTTATCATTATCCCCTTTGCACTGCCTGGGTGGACGTTCACGCCGCGTATCTCCCAGCTCGCCGCGGCGGCGTTGAAGGTCTCATAGTTTATCTCGCCTACCTCGTCGCCGTCGACAGTGTAGGCAAAGTCCGCGCCGAAGCGCTCAAGGTCGAGCAGCTCCGCCCCGCTGCCTATCTCCTCGTCGGGCGTGAAGGCCACGGCGACAGCGCAGTGCGGCAGGTTTTCTTTCACAATGCGCTCACAGGCCGTCATTATCTCAGCTACGCCCGCCTTGTCGTCCGCGCCGAGTAGCGTTGTGCCGTCGGTGGTTATGAGCGTCTGGCCGGCGCAGTCTTTGAGATCAGGAAACTTTTCAGGTGAGAGCACCGGTCCGCTCGTCCCAAGGGTAACGTCCCCGCCGTCGTAGTTCTCATGCAGCACGGGCTTCACGCCCGTCCCGGAGAAATCCGGTGCGGTGTCGACATGGGCAATGAAGCCGATCGTCGGCTCGTTTTCCATGCCCGCGCTCGCCGGGAGATATCCGTAGACATAGCCGCGCCCGTCCTCATAGACCTTTTGCAGCCCGATAGCTCGCATCTCCTCCGCGAGGAGCGCACAGAGCCTGAGCTGTCCGGGCGTACTGGGCGTCCCCTGCGCGTCCTCGCTGCTCTGCGTATCGACTGCCGCATATTTCAGAAGCCGTTCATAAGCTCTCATATTTTTCTCCGTTCATTTGAAAATTTCAGCCGTCACAAACAGGCGGCCCTTTTTGGAGCTGCCGCCCAGCTCCTTGAGCCTGCCCTTGCCCGCGCCGCGCAGCGAGACGATGTCCCCCTCCTTGACGCTCCTGTCGCCTTTCAGGCACTCCGTGTAATTAAGGCTCACGTTCCCCGCGGCGATCTGCCGCACGGCCTCGGTGCGCGAGATACGGAACATCCCGGAGCACAGCGCATCGAGCCGCAGGCTCATCAGCGTGAAGCTGCGCTCCTCGCTCTGCCGCGCCTTATGCGGCAGCTCCAAGAGCGCGATCTCCTCCGCACGCACGCCGCAGCGCCCCACCTTGTCTATACTCAGCAGGTGGCGCAGCACGCTCGGCTGGCACAGCACGTAGGCCGTACACCCGTCGACGATGATGTCCCCGACCCACTCGCGGTTCACGCCCATGCCGAGCACCGCGCCCATATAGTCGCGGTGGGCAGGCTCGCCGAACGCGGCGGTAAGCTTTATCGCGCGGATATGCTCGCTCTCTATGAGCTCCGTCTCCTCCATGTAGTCCGGCAGGAAAAAGGCCATGCCGCGCTCAAAGTCCTCGTGCCCGCCGCGGAACACCATCCGGCTGAAGCGCAGCTCCGCGTCATGCGCCAGCGCATACTGCTCCGCCGGGGTGAGAAAGCCCGTCGAGGTCAGGCAGCCCTTATTTTCACAGCGGCGGGCAAGATCCTCGCCGCGCTTGAGAAGTTCATTGTTTTCCATTTATTTTGTCCGCTATCCTCGTTTTATGCGCGCTCTCGTTGCTTTTTTTCAGAACCGCGTCTATCTGGCCGAGCACCCACTCGACCTCGTTCTTGAACTCGCCCGACGAGCAGCGCAGCACGCCCGAGCGCAGCGCCGAGAGCCGTATCAGGTTATCGCTCGTCACAACGCGCACAGAGTAGTTCTTTCCTATCTCGTCGGCCAGGCGCTCGATATACGCGTCCCCCGTCTCGCCGTCCTTCGTGAAGGCGACGTTTATGTTGTGGTAATCCTCGCGCGAACCGGGGTTCCCCGGCGTACGGAAGCCGTCGAACACCAGTACAAGCTTTGCCTTCGTAAAGCCGCAGTAGTTTGACAGCATATCCATGAGCCGCCCTCGCGCCAAATCGAGCCTGTCGGCGGCGAGCTTTTTAAGCTCGTCCCACGCGAAGATGAGGTTATAGCCGTCGACGATGATAAACTCCGGCTTCTTCTCAAACACCGGTTTGCTCGCCGCGGCATTGACCTGCCGCGCGGAATACTGCGGGCGCTTTATCTTCCCGAACTCGCGCTCCATTATCGCCTCAAGCTCGCGGTCGTCGATGCTTAAGCTCCTGTACCGCGGCGCAGCGGCGGGCGCTGTCTCCTCGACCGGCGGCTTCAGGCAGCTTTCAAGGTGCATGTAGTCCTTCACCTGATTCCACGGGATGTTCACGCCCGCGCCGTGCGAGCAGAACACGGAGTCAGCGGGGTTATCGGTGTCCCGCTCGGGTTCGTAGCCTATCGCGTCGACTATCTTCTGCTGGTCACGGCACGCCCGGTAGCCGCCCGGCGTCAGGCTGAGCCTCCCCCGGCCGTGGGTATAGGCCAGCAGCTCCTGCATGTATTCGTTCATCCCCGCGACGGGAGCTGCGCCCTCAAGGCGCATCATGCCGCCGGCGTCCTCGGGTGAGTCTATCTCGCCGTTCATCGCGCGCACATCGCTTATCGCCCGGCCTATCTGCTCCGCCGGTACTTCGAGCACGAAGCTGTACCACGGTTCGAGCAGGACGCTTTCTGCCTGCATCAGCCCCTGACGCACGGCGCGGTAGGTCGCCTGACGGAAGTCCCCGCCCTCGGTGTGCTTTATGTGCGCGCGCCCCGCGGCGAGCGTGAAGCGTATATCCGTCACCGGCGAGCCGGTCAGCACGCCGATGTGCTGCTTCTCGGCAAGGTGCGTGAGAATGAGTCGCTGCCAGCTGCGGTCAAGCTCGTCCTCCGGGCAGATGCTTGAAAGCTCTATCCCGCTGCCGCGCGGCAGCGGCTCGAGCAGCAGATGCACCTCGGCATAGTGGCGCAGCGGCTCGAAATGCCCGACGCCCTCGACCGTATCCTTTATCGTCTCGCGGTACATGATGCGCCCGGTGTCGAGCGTAATGTCCGTGTCGAAGCGCTCCTTCACAAGGCTGCGGAATATCTCCGCCTGCACCCTGCCCATGAGCTGCACGCTTATCTCGCGCGTGCGCTCGTTCCAGACTATGTGCAGCTGCGGGTCCTCCTGGTCGAGCTGCATTAGCTTCGGCAGCAGCACCGCCGGGTCGCTCTGCGGCGGGAGAATGACGCGGTAGCTCATCACCGGCTCCAGCAGCGGCTCGGCAAAGTCTCCTGCCGCGCCGAGTCCCTGCCCCGGATAGGTTTCCGTAAGCCCGAGCGCCGCGCATATCTGGCCGGGGAGAACCGTCTCCGCCGTGTCGTACTTCGCGCCGGAGTAAATACGCAGCTGGCTTATCTTCTCCTCAAAGGCATTGCCGTCCCTGTCGGCATATTTCATCAGGCTGCGCACGCGCAGCGCACCACCCGTGACCTTCATGAAGGTCATGCGGTTTCCCTGCGCGTCGCGGGCAATCTTATATACCCGCGCTGAAAAATCCTCTCCGTAGTCCCCCGGGCGGGCGTAAAGCTCCAGCATATCCAAGAACTCCGCCACGCCCTCCGTCCTGAGCCCGGAGCCAAAGCAGCAGGGGAAAATTTCACGGCGGCGCAGCATATCGCGCATGCGCTTCGTGCCGATGCTGCCCGTCTCGATATACTCATCCATCGCCTCTTCCGAGCACATCGCAGCGCTTTCAAAAAGCGCCTCACCCTCGGCGGAGAAATCCACGCAGCGCTCTGACAGGCGCGTGCGCAGTCCGTCCATGATTTCCTGCCGGTCACAGCCGGGCAGGTCCATCTTCGTCACGAATATGAGCACCGGCACGTTATAGCGCTCAAGCAGCTTCCACAGCGTCTCGGTATGCGCCTGCACGCCGTCCGTTCCGCTTATGACGAGCACCGCATAGTCGAGCACTTGAAGCGAGCGTTCGGCCTCGGCTGAAAAGTCCACATGCCCCGGCGTGTCCAGCAGCGTCACGGTCATTTCCCCCAGCGGCATGACCGCCTGCTTGGAAAAAATCGTGATGCCCCGCGCACGTTCGAGGCTGTTATTGTCAAGAAAGCTGTCCCGATGATCCACCCGACCCAGCTTTTTCAGTTTTCCGGAGAGGTACAGCATGGCCTCGGACAGGGTGGTCTTGCCCGCGTCCACATGGGCAAGTATGCCCAGTACAATATTGTTATCACTCATACCGTTATTTTATCATTCCGTTCCCCGATAATCAACGCTTACGATCATCAATAGAGCTGCTCTATCACTCGCTCCTCGTCCGTGTCCGCATCGCGGAACGTGAAGCGGACACGCTCGCCCGTACGCTCCTGCCCGATGAACTTCATGGGGCTTTTCTCCCCCATCGGCCACTCAGGCTCCTGCACCCAGTGCGGATATTTTTTGTCCTCGATGTGAAACAGCTCATTCAGCATCTGCTTTGCGAGCTTTCTCTTTCCCGCCTTGCTGCCTTTTTCATTATACGCCCTCATAACGTCAGCCTCGATTTTGGCTTCGACCTCTCTGCCGCCGAAGTGATCCGATACAGCGGAATGATAGAAATTTGCTTCATCCTCGTATTTCCCAGTGAGCTTCAGCTCGGGATATATGGTCAGCACAGCCCCAGCGATCGCATTAAACTTTGCTCTGCGCTCCAGACACGCTGGTGTCCAATGCTTTTTACCGTTCCGGTCATACTCTTCCCACGCTCTGAAGGAGCCCCCGAAATGTTTTTTTATTACCGCGCGCACATAGGCATATGGCAAATTCTCCCATTCTGGCTTCAGAAAGCTCATGTCAGTGTTTGAGTCTATCCACTCAAGCAGCGAATCATCCCTGTTCCAGCGCTCCATAAACTCTTCATACGGCATCTCTCCGGTCAGGAAATCAATTACGGGATTCGTCATATACGTCCGCTCCGTTTCACAGTTCTTTCGCTTTGTTTTATTATATAATGGATCACGATCCCTTTCAAGCATTCGCCGCGATCTGCGCAATTTGATTTACATAACATGTAATCGCTATGCAAAATATTTTTATTTCTTTGAAACTTTGACTATCATTTCTGTTAAAGACATGTTATAATTAGGTGTCATATTGAAACCCAAATCCGTCCGCGGGGTACGCTCTGCGGACAAGAAGGAGCTAACGCCATGAAGAAAATTCTCGTTCTGGAAGACGAAGCCAACATCCGCAGCTTTGTGGTCATCAACCTGCGCCGCAGCGGGTATGAGCCCATCGAGGCGGAGAACGGAGAAATGGCGCTGGAAAAGCTCAAGGTCAACCCCGATATCTGCATGGCACTGCTTGATGTGATGCTCCCGGATATCGACGGTTTTGAGGTCTGCCGCCGCATCCGCGCCACCGGCTCAAAGATGGGCATAATCATGCTCACCGCGAAGAGCCAGGAGATAGATAAAGTCACCGGCCTTATGACCGGTGCGGACGATTATGTGACAAAGCCCTTCTCCCCGGCGGAGCTTACCGCGCGCGTCGATGCGCTGGTCCGCCGCCTCGGAGTTGACGATGATGAAAAATCCTCGACCGAAATATCCAGCGGCCCGTTCCTGCTCAACACCCGCAACCGCACCCTTGAGAAGAACGGCCAGCGCCTGAAGCTCACACAGATAGAATACCTGCTGATGAAGCTGTTTATGGAGAACCCCGGCAAGGCCATGTCGAGGGAGGATATCCTCGCCGCCGTTTGGGGCAACGACTTTACGGGCGAGCTCAAGACGGTCGACGTCAACATCCGCCGCCTGCGCATAAAGATCGAGACCGACCCGACCGAGCCCGAATACCTCACCACCGTCTGGGGCTACGGCTACAAGTGGGGCTACTGAGCCGCGCGGAGCTTTCCCATCCCATAATAAACACAGAAGGTAAGAAGTAAAACCAATGCTGAAAGAGCTTAAAAACCAGCTTTTAGTTTCCTGCATCGCGGCTGTCGCGCTGCTGCTCATAGGCGTGTGGGTCGGGCTGCACGGCATTGCGTGGCTCTCCGCCGCGCTGTCTATCATCGTCTGTCTCTACCTCATCGGCGTGAACCTCTGGTTCTCAAGCCGCGTGTCAGAGCCTATCGCAAAGCTCAGCGATCATGCCCGCCGCATCGCCGAGGGCACCTACGGGATAAAGCTCGAAAAGGAACGTGACGATGAACTCGGCGTTCTGACCGAGGAGATAAACGACATGTCCGAAAAGGTCGCCATCGCGGAAAAGTCCCGCACGGAGTTTATCTCTCAGGTCTCGCATGAGCTGCGCACCCCGCTCACCGCAATCACCGGCTGGGCGGAGACCATCGCCTACGATCCCGCTGTGCAGGGCGACTCCCTGCGAGGCATCCATATCATCTCCAAGGAGGCCGAGCGCCTCACCGGTATGGTCAAGGAGCTGCTAGAATTCACAAGGATCCAGGACGGGCGCTTCAACCTCCGCGTCGAGCTTATCGACATCGCCGCCGAGCTTGAGGACGCGCTCTTCACCTATGGTGAGCTTATGCGTCAGGCCGGCATTGAGGTCAATTATACCGAGCCCCCCGTTGAGATACCGCTCATTCCCGGCGACCCGGAGCGGCTCAAGCAGGTGTTTCTCAATCTGCTTGACAACGCCATGAAGCACGGCGGCGAGGGCGGCAAGGTGGATGTAAAGCTCGATGACGACGGCAGCTTTGTTCACATCACCGTGCGCGACTACGGTCACGGCATCCCCGAGGGTGAGCTTCCGCACGTCAAGGAGAAGTTCTACAAGGGCAGCTCCAAGAACCGCGGCACCGGCATCGGCCTTTCCGTGTGCGATGAGATCGTCACCCGCCACGGCGGCAGGCTCGATATCGATAACGCCCCGGGCGGCGGCTGCGTCGTCTCCGTCAGCCTGCCGATGAACACCTGATATTACTTTCTATCGCACTATCGCACTTACAAAGGAGAACCCCGAATTGAAAAACAGCAGATCCTGCGGTTTCCGCACTTCCATAGGCGGGCAGGCGCTCATTGAGGGCATCCTCATGCGCGGCCCGAAAAAGCAGGCCATCGTCTGCCGCACGAAGGACGGTCTTGTTGAAAAGACCGAAGAACTCAAATTTATAAAGGACAAGTACCCCGTCCTCGGCTGGCCGCTCATCCGCGGCTGCGCCATATTCCTTGACTCGATGGTAAAGGGCATGCAGGCGCTGACCTATTCGGCAAGCCTCGTCCCCATTGAGGAGCAGGGTGAGCCTGACAAGCTCGATAAATGGATAGAGGATCACTTCCCCGAGGACAAGGCGCAGAAGCTCATCATCGGCGTCGCTGTCGTGCTCGGCATCGCGCTGTCCCTGTTTCTGTTCATCTTCCTGCCGGCGGCCATCGTCGGCCTGATAAAGCCCTTGACAGCAAGCTATTTTGTGCGTAATCTGTCAGAGGGTCTTGTGCGCGTCATCATCCTGCTTGCGTACATGAAGCTGTGTACCTGCGTGAGCGACGTGAAGCGCCTGTTCTCCTACCATGGCGCGGAGCATAAGACCATCTTCTGCTACGAGCACGGCAAGGAGCTTACGGTCGAGAATGTCCGTGAGGAGTCACGCTTCCATCCCCGCTGCGGGACGAGCTTTCTGCTCGTCGTGGTCGTGGTCAGCATCCTTGTCAACTCCGTTGTCCGGCTTGACAATAGCTTTGCCCGCATGGGCTGCCACCTGCTGCTGCTGCCGATCGTCGTCGGGATAAGCTATGAGATAAACCGCTGGTGCGGTCTGCATGACAACTGGCTGTCCGCCGCGCTGTCGGCTCCCGGCAAGTGGCTGCAGCACCTGACAACGAACGAGCCTGACGACTCGATGATAGAGTGCGCGATCCGCGCGCTGGAGCTTGTCATACCCGATGAAAAGGGCAGCGACGAGTGGGGGAAATAAGGCATCGGGAGAGGACAAATTGAAGACATATAACGACATCTATCTGTCTACAAGGAACATGCTGCGGCAGAACGGCGTTGAGGGCTACGCGCTCGAGGCGCGGATCCTTGTCGCCTGCGCCGCTGGCAAGACCGTGCAGCAGCTTCTGCGGGACATCAATTTATATACGACCGAGCAGGTGGAAAACACCGTGCTCGACTATACCGCACGCCGCCTGCGCGGGGAACCCGTCGCCTACATAACCGGCTCATGGGAGTTCTACGGGCTTCCTATGACCGTGACGCCCGATGTGCTCATCCCGCGGATGGACACCGAGGTGCTTGTCGACGCGGTGAAAGAATTTCTCACCGGGTACAAGATGGATGCGCGTGTGCTCGACCTGTGCTGCGGCAGCGGCTGCATCACCTGCGCGATTGGGCACGAGCTGCCCGCGACGAAGCTTGTCGCGGTCGACCTAAGCGCAAGCGCGCTCGAGGTCTGCCGGCAGAACATCGCAAAGAACCGCCTCAGCTCGCGTGTTATCTGCATGCAGGCGGACGCGACAAGCTCGCCCCCGCTCGGCATTGGCAGCTTTGACGTTATCGTCTCGAACCCGCCGTACATAGAGAGCGCCGAGATCGCCAAGCTTGACCGTTCCGTGCGCGACTATGAGCCTATCTGGGCGCTCGACGGCGGTGAGGACGGACTTCGCTTCTACAAGGGCATTATAAAATATTGGAAGAGTCTGCTGCGCCCCGGCGGCTGCCTCATGTTCGAGGTCGGCGAGGGTCAGGCAAGCGCCGTGTGTGAAATGCTCATGGCCGCGGGCTTTGCCTCGGCACAGACGAGGAAGGACACCCAGATGATCGACCGCGTCGTCATCGGGAAAATGTAAATCAAGTATATAAAATCATTCTGATCATAAGAGAGGGAGAACAAATGGCCGAGAAGAAAAAAGCAGTTGCAGTGACCGCGCCCGCAAGCGGCGATAAGAAAAAAGCGCTCGAAACAGCCATTGCGAAAATAGAAAAGGACTACGGCAAGGGCACCATCATGCGCCTCGGAGACGATATCTCTGTCAACGTCGAGGCGCTCTCCACGGGCTCCCTGTCCCTTGACCTTGCCCTCGGCATCGGCGGCGTTCCTCGCGGCCGTATCGTCGAGATATACGGGCCTGAGGCCTCCGGTAAGACTACGCTTGCGCTGCACGTCGTCGCCTCCGCGCAGAAAAACGGCGGGGACGCAGCGTATATAGACGTTGAGCACGCGCTCGAACCGGCTTACGCGAGAGCCCTCGGCGTCGATATCGACAGCCTGCTCATTTCCCAGCCGGACACCGGCGAGCAGGCGCTTGACATTGCAGAATCCCTCGTCCGCTCCGGCGCTATCGACGTGCTTGTCGTTGACTCCGTCGCGGCGCTGATCCCGCGCGTCGAGCTCGAGGGCGAGGTCGGCGATACCGTCGTCGGCGCGCTGGCAAGGCTTATGAGCCAGGCGATGCGCCGTCTGGCCGGTGCTATCTCGAAGAACAACTGCACCGTTATTTTCATCAACCAGCTGCGTCAGAAGATCGGCGTCATGTACGGCAGCCCCGAGACTACCCCCGGCGGTCTCGCGCTGAAGTATTATGCCTCCGTGCGTATCGACGTGCGCCGCATCGAGACCCTCAAGGTCGGCGGCGAAATGGTCGGCAACCGCACTCGCGCCAAGGTCGTCAAGAACAAGGTCGCTCCCCCGTTCCGCGAGGCGGAGTTTGACATCATGTACGGTGAAGGCATTTCCAAGGTCGGCGAGATAATCGACCTCGGCGTTAAGCTCGAGATCATCGACAAGGCCGGCGCGTGGTACACCTGCAACGGTCAGCGCATCCAAGGTCGCGACGGTGTGAAGGAGTACCTTCTCGCCAATCCCGAAGCCTGCGACGCTATCGAAAAGGAGATACGCGAGAACGCGCACAAGCTCCTCACCCCGCAGGCAAAGCGCGCCGCCATGGTCTCCGGCCGCACTCCCACCGCCGTGGATATCACCGCCGCGGACTTCACCGAGGACTGATAGCCGGTGCTCATTACCGCGATAAAGCAGACCTCCCCCGGGCGGCTCACCGTCACGCTGGAGGATGAACGCGAGATAAAAACCACCCTCGGCGTTGTGACCGATCTGCGCCTGTTCTCCGGGCGTGAGCTTGACGAAGGCGCTCTTGAGGAGCTTGAGCGCGAATCGCGCCGTGCCCTCACGCGCGAGAAGGCGCTGGAGTATCTCTCCCGCCGCGCCATGAGCCGGAAGGAGCTTGAAAAAAAGCTCACCGACAAGGGCTATGACGAGGAGGACGCAGCCTACTGCGCCGCATGGCTCGCAGAGCGCGGGCTCATCGACGACGCGGGCTACGCTGCCGCCGTCGCCCGGCACTACAGTGCCAAGGGCTACGGGCCGGGGCGCATCCGCTCCGAGCTTTCGCGCCGCGGCATCGACCGCGATATGTGGGATGAGGTTCTTGATGCCGCGCCCCGTGACGATTCAAAGATAGATAAATTCATTTCCTCCCGGCTGACCGATCCCGAGGACCGCGATCAGGTCAGAAAGGTCAGTGCCGCGCTCTTCCGCCGGGGCTACTCATGGGAGGATATACGCGAAGCATTAAACCGTTTTAATGCAACCATAGAGGACTGATAAACCATGGAAAAAACCTTTGCGATGATCTCTCTTGGCTGTGCCAAGAATCTTGTCAACAGCGAACAGATGCTCTACCTCATGAGCGAGGCAGGCTATACTCTCGTCCCCGATCCGGAGGGAGCAGACCTTGCTATCGTGAACACCTGCGGCTTTATTGACGCTGCGAAGAGTGAGGCTATCGACAACATCCTTGAAATGGCGCAGCTCAAGAAGGCGGGCAAGCTCGGCGGGCTTATCGTCACCGGCTGTCTTGCCGAGAGATATAAGGACAGCATCATGTCCGAAATGCCGGAAATTGACGCCGTGCTCGGCGTCGGCAGCTTCGGCGAAATCGTCAGTGCGGCAGACGCCGTAATGACGGGGCGATGTACAAGCGCCTTCGGCGACATCAGCGCCCCCGTTGACGAGATACCCCGCGTTGTCTCAACCGGTCCGGGCTGGGCATATCTGCGCATCGCCGAGGGCTGCAACAACTTCTGCGCCTTCTGTGCCATCCCCTTTATCCGCGGCCGCTACCGCTCCCGCGATATGGAGAACATCATCGAGGAGGCGCGCGATCTCGCTGCGCACGGCGTCAAGGAGCTTATAGTCATCGCGCAGGACATCACCCGCTACGGCACCGACCTGTACGGCAAGCGCTGTCTGGCCGAGCTCTGCCGCCGCCTGTCCGAGATAGACGGCATCGAGTGGATAAGGCTCCACTACCTCTATGTCGACCAGTTCGATGAGGAGCTTATCGACGAGATCGCAAACAACCCCAAGATCGTAAAATATCTGGATATCCCCATCCAGCACATAAATGACCATATACTCAAGATCATGAACCGCCGCGGCACCGGCGAGGATATCCGTGTGCTCTTCAAAAAGCTGCGTGAGCGCATCCCCGGCCTTGTCATCCGCACCAGCCTTATCGCAGGTCTCCCCGGCGAGGGCGAGGCAGAGTTTGAGGAGCTGTGCGAGTTTCTCAAGGAAGCGCGCATCGAGCGCGTCGGCGTTTTCCCGTTCTCCCCTGAGGAGGGTACGCCCGCGGCAAAGATGGAGCATGTGGACGAGGAGGAAGCTCAGCGCCGCGCAGACCTTATCATGGAGCTTCAGGCGCCGATAATGGATGAGTTCTGTCAGGGCTTCTGCGGCAAGACCATTCGTGTCCTCTGCGAGGGCTACGACGGAGAAGCCGGCATGCTCTACGGGCGCAGCTACGCCGATTCGCCCGATATCGACGGTCAGGTGTTCTTCAAGGGCAGCTGCCGCGACGGCGATATGACAAGCGTGCGCATCCTCGAAGCCGATGACGGCATCCTCTACGGTGAAGAGATATAAACAGGAGGTTCCGGTATGAACACTACCGCAAACAAGATCACCATTTTCCGCATCATCCTTATCCCGGTATTCATGGTTCTCGCCTACCAGAACCTTTTCGGCTGGGCGCTCGCGGTGTATATCATCGCCTGTCTCTCCGACGTTGCCGATGGCTACATAGCGCGCCACTATAATCAGGTCTCGAACTTCGGCAAGTTCATGGATCCGCTGGCCGATAAAATGCTCGTGCTCGCGGCAATGTGCATCTTCATCGAGCGCGGCCAGATGCCTGCATGGTGCGTCGCTATCGTGCTGTTCCGCGAGTTTGCGGTGTCGGGTCTTCGTCTGCTCGCCGTTGAGCAGGGGCGAGTCATCGCCGCGGCCATCTCCGGCAAGCTCAAGACCGGCTGCACAATGGTCGGCCTCGGCGCAATGCTGGTGTTCTCTCAGTATCAGGCCGTCAACATCGTCTGCACCGCACTTATCGTCATTACCACGCTTTATTCCGGCATAGAGTACTTCTGCGTCAACCGTGACGTATTCAAAAACGCTGACTGATAAGCAACAATTATAAGGAGCAATTATTATGAAATTATATAATTCCGCTACCAGAACCAAGGACGAGTTTGTCCCCAACCATCCCGACATCGTCAAGATGTACACCTGCGGCCCCACGGTCTATCACTTTGCCCACATCGGCAACCTCCGTTCCTACATCATGGAGGACATTCTTGAAAAGTATCTGCGCTACCTCGGCTATAACGTCAAGCGCGTCATGAACATAACCGATGTTGGCCACCTGACCTCCGATGCAGACGAGGGCGAGGACAAGATGCTCAAGGGCGCAAAGCGCGAGCACAAGAGCGTCATGGAGATCGCAAAGTTCTATACCGACGCTTTCTTCTCTGACTGCCAGAAGCTCAACATCAAGCGTCCCGACGTTGTCGAGCCCGCGACCAACTGCATCGATGACTATATCCGCATCATCACCAAGCTCCTTGACACCGGCTATGCCTACCTCGCCGGCGGCAATGTGTACTTCGATACCTCCAAGCTTGAGCGCTACTATGTTTTCAACGACTTCAATCAGGACGATCTCGCTGTCGGTGTGCGCGAGGGCGTCGATGAGGACACCAACAAGCGCAATAAGAACGACTTTGTCCTCTGGTTCACCAAGTCCAAGTTCGAGGATCAGGCACTGAAATGGGATTCCCCCTGGGGCGTCGGCTATCCCGGCTGGCACATTGAGTGCTCCGGCATTTCCATGAAGCACCTCGGCGAAGACCTTGATATCCACTGCGGCGGCATCGATAACGCTTTCCCCCACCACACTAACGAAATCGCCCAGTCCGAGTCCTATCTCGGCCATCATTGGTGCAATTTCTGGATGCATGTTCACCACCTGAACACCAGCCACGGCAAGATGAGCAAGTCCAGCGGCGAGTTCCTCACCGTGTCCCTGCTTCAGGAAAAGGGCTATGACCCCCTCGCCTACCGTCTCTTCTGCCTCCAGAGCCACTACCGCAACAATCTCGTCTTTACCTGGGAAAATCTCGATAACGCGCAGGCCGCGTTCAATAAGCTCATAAACCGCATCGCCGCGCTCAAGCCCGGCGACGGTGAAGTTGACACTGATGCCATGGCCGCGATGAAAGAGAAGTTCTGCGCCGCAATGGACAACGACCTCAACACCTCCCTCGCCGTCACCGCGCTGTATGACGTGCTCAAGTACAAGACCAATGACGCGACCAAGCTCGCCACCATTGCGGACTTTGACCGCGTGCTCAGCCTGAGCCTTATCGAGAAGGCCGACGCAAGACGCGAGGAGCTGAAGAAGCAGAACGTCGCAGCCGGTGCGTTCACCATCGTCTCCGAGTCCGGTGAGGCCGACGCCGAGGTCGAGGCCAAGATCCAGGCGCGTCAGGACGCGAAGAAGGCCAAGAACTACGCCGAGGCCGACCGCATCCGCGATGAGCTCAAGGCCGCCGGCATTGAGCTTACTGACATCCCCCACGGCGTAACGTGGAAGCGTATCTGATATCGTGAAAAATGGCGCGCCCGCCGTGCTCTGCTGTCACGGCGGCGCGCCGTAAAAATATGAGGTGAATTAATGAAAACCACGATCATCTGCTTCAGCCCCACCGGCGGCGTTGAGAAGGTCGCCCAGCTCATCGCAAACGAGCTGAAAGTCGCAGCCCCTTACGATTACACCACCCGCGGCTATGAGGTCAGCTTTTCCTCCGATGACCTTGTGTTCTTCTGCTTCCCTGTCTACGGCGGCAGGATCCCCACCCCGATGTACGACCGCATGAACTATGTCCACGGCAACGGCGCAAAGGCCGTGCTCGTGGCCGTCTACGGCAACCGTGCCGTAGAGGACGCTCTGCTTGAAATGAGCGACCTGTGTCTCAACCGCGGCTTCAAGGTAGTCGGCGGTGCGGAGATGATCGCCCCGCACTCTATCGACAAGCGCTTCGGTGCCGGCCGTCCCGACGCATCCGATATCGCCGCGCTCAATAAGTTCCTCGCCTCCCTCATGGCAAAGCAGGAGCTCACTCCCGTCGCCATGCCCGGCAAACGCCCGTACAAGGAGTATAAGGGCATCCCTGTGTACCCGACCTCAAGCTCCAAGTGCTCCGGCTGCGGCACCTGCGCGCAGGAGTGCCCGACCGAGGCCATCGATCCGGGCGATCCCCAGCACACTGACAAGTCCAAGTGCATCAGCTGCATGCGCTGCGTGAGTATGTGCCCGTTCTCCCAGCGCCGCGTCCCCAAGGCGATGCAGCTTGCCGCCTCCGCCGCGCTCATCAAAATGTGCGCCGGGCGCAAGGAACCCAAGTTCTATCTGTGATCTCTGCATACCAGAACAGCCGCGGCTCTACGGCCGCGGCTGTTGGTTTTCTCTATAAACTTCCGCTTGCTCAGTCTTTCCCGACCATGCTCGCGGCGTGGGAATATATCGCGTCAAAGGACTGCTGGCTCAGGTCATGCTCCAGCTTGCATGCGTCCTCCTGTGCTGTGTTCTCATCGACGCCGAGCATGATGAGGAACTTTGTGAGCGCCTTGTGGCGCTTGAGCATTTCTGCTGCAACCGCCATGCCGGTTTCCGTCAGCGTGATGAGCCCGTCCTTATCCATTGTGATGTGTCCGCTTTCCTTGAGGCGCTTTGTCGCATAGCTGACGCTGGGCTTCGTGACATTGAGCTTCTCCGCAACATCGATAGAGCGGATATACCCGTGCTTCTCCTTCATCATCAGCATCGCTTCAAGATAATCCTCCGCGGCTTTTTGAATCGCCATGTTAAAATACACCAACTTCCGTGTCATTGTTTAGTATAAGTTAACATACTTTAACCAAAAATGCAAGTGCGAAAAAAAATCTTTAAAATTCCTACTTGACAAGTATGGTTAGAGGTGTTAAACTGCGTTCAGTTAGAAGAGGTTAACAGTTTGAAAGAGACAACATCCGACAGCGGTCGACCGCTTCTGACCAGTTTTTTCAACTATGGTTAGTTGAAGCTAACCTGAAAGGCGGAAAGAGAATATGATGCCGCTACCCCTTGCAAACATCGGAGAGGAATATCTGATCCGAAAAGTCGGCGGCAGTCCGGAGGTCAAGAAGCATCTTGAGGATCTGGGCTTTGTTGCCGGCGGTACCGCGACGCTCATCACCGTGCTCAACGGGAACGTGATCGTCAAGGTCAAGGAAGCCAGAGTCGCGATAAGCGAAGAAATGGCTCGCAAAATCATGGTCTGAGAAAACCAAAAAAAGGAGAGGAAAGAATGAAGACACTGCGTGAAGTCAAGATCGGCGAAACTGCCAAGGTCGTTAAGCTCCACGGTGAAGGCCCCATCAAGCGCCGTATCATGGACATGGGCATCACCAAGGGCACCGAAGTTTTTGTCCGCAAGGTCGCTCCTCTGGGCGATCCCATGGAGGTCACCGTGCGCGGCTACGAGCTGAGCCTGCGTAAGGCTGACACCGAAATGATCGAAGTCGAGTAAAAATTATCTGATTTTTTGTAGACAGGTTAACTTAGCTTAACCGGAAGAAGGAGCAGTAATCAATCATGGATAAGCAGATCAAAATTGCCCTCGCAGGCAACCCCAACTGCGGTAAAACAACGCTGTTCAATGCGCTGACCGGCTCCAACCAGTTCGTCGGCAACTGGCCCGGAGTCACCGTTGAAAAGAAGGAAGGCCGCCTCAAGAAGCACGATGACGTCGTCATCATGGACCTTCCCGGTATATACTCTCTGTCCCCTTACACGCTTGAAGAAGTCGTCGCCCGTAACTACCTGATAACCGAGCGTCCCGATGCGATACTCAACATCATCGACGGCACGAACCTTGAGCGTAACCTCTACCTCACCACTCAGCTCACTGAGCTTGGCATCCCCGTGGTGATCGCCATCAACATGATGGATATCGTCCGCAAGAAGGGCGACAAGATAAACATCGAAGAGCTCTCCCGTGAGCTCGGCTGCAAGATCATTGAGATCTCCGCTCTGAAGGGCGACGGCGTTATGGACGCTGCCGAGGCCGCTATCGACGCTGCAAAGAACGGCAAGACCGTTCCGATGCACACCTTCTCCGGCCCTGTCGAGCACGCTATCGCTCACATCGAGGAAGCGGCTCTGCACTCCATGTCTGAGGATCAGCAGCGCTGGTACGCGATAAAGATCTTCGAGCGCGACGACAAGGCTCTTGCTCAGCTCAAGATCGATGCTTCCGTTATGGAGCATATCGAGAGCGATATCAAGGCAGCCGAGACCGAGCTTGATGACGATGCCGAGAGCATCATCACCAACGAGCGCTACATTTACATAGCACAGCTCATCAAGAACTGCTACAAGAAGAAAGAGGCCGGTGCTCTCTCCACCTCCGATAAGATAGATAAGATCGTCACCAACCGCTGGCTCGGTCTTCCGATCTTCGCACTGGTCATGTTCCTTGTTTACTGGGTCGCAATGGTCGGCGTCGGCGCTCCCGCTACCGACTGGGCAAACGACGGTGTGTTCGGCGATGGCTGGCACCTGTTCGGCATAGGCTCCGCTGAGTACAACGAAGTCGCCGATGAGTGGAACGAAGCTTCCGCTATCGTAGACGGCTATGACGCCTACGTTGAAGAGAACGGCGAGCCCGCAGACGGCGTCTTCACCTATGAGGTAGAAGATGAAGAGACTCTGGCCGTTGAAGAAGTTGAAGCCACTGTCACCGATTACGAGGACGCTCAGGCTACCCTCGAAGAGATCGGCGAAGAGCCCGATCCCGCGGACTACGGCGTTTGGGTTCCCAGTATTCCTACCCTTATAGGCGACGGCCTTGAAGCTGCCGGCACTGCCGATTGGCTCAGCGGCCTTATCCTCGACGGTATCGTAGCCGGTGTCGGCGCGGTCCTCGGCTTCGTTCCCCAGATGCTGGTTCTGTTCCTCATGCTCGCCTTCCTCGAGGCCTGCGGCTACATGGCTCGTATCGCATTCGTCCTTGACCGTATCTTCCGTAAGTTCGGTCTTTCCGGTAAGTCCTTCATCCCGATGCTCATCGGTACCGGCTGCGGTGTGCCCGGTGTTATGGCCTCCCGTACCATTGAGAACGAGCGTGACCGCCGTATGACCATCATGACCACGACATTCATTCCCTGCGGCGCAAAGGTCCCGTTCATCGCAATGATCGCAGGCGCTATCTTCAACGGCTCTGCATGGGTCGCGACCTCCGCATACTTCGTCGGCATGGCAGCCATCATCGTTTCCGGCATCATGCTCAAGAAGACCAAGATGTTCTCCGGCGAGCCTGCTCCCTTCGTTATGGAGCTGCCCGCATACCACTGGCCGACTCTCGGCAACGTTCTCCGTTCCATGTGGGAGCGCGGCTGGAGCTTCATCAAGAAGGCCGGTACGATAATCCTTCTCTCCACTATCTTCGTATGGTTCACCACCTACTTCGGTGTTGTTGACGGTACCTTCCGTATGCTCTCCGAAGAAGAGATCAGCTACTCCATCCTCGCAACCATCGGCAACGCCATCGCTTGGATCTTCATTCCTCTGGGCTGGGGCAACTGGCAGGCAGCCGTCGCATCCATCACCGGCCTTGTTGCTAAGGAGAACATCGTCGGTACCCTCGGTATCCTCTACGCCAGCGGCGTCGGTACCGTTTACCAGAACCTCGCAGCAGCTTTCACCAGCGTGACCGCTTACTCCTTCCTCGTCTTCAACCTTCTCTGCGCCCCCTGCTTCGCAGCTATCGGTGCAATCAAGCGTGAAATGAACAGCTCAAAGTGGACCTGGTTCGCCATCGGCTATCAGTGCGGCTTCGCTTACATCTGCGCCCTCATGGTCAACCAGTTCGGCGGCCTGTTCACCGGCAATGTCAATGTGATCGGCCTGATCGTCGCTATCGCGGCTCTCGCAGGCATCATCTACATGCTGGCAAAGCCCTACAAGGAAGCTACCAAGCTCTCCGAGAAGCTCTGATCCAAATCATCAACTCTGGGAGGGTATCTCCCCTCCCGGGAGCTCAAAAAGTTTTCCATCACTTTCACATAAAAGGAGCGATAAACCATGCTTGAATTTCTCGCCGCAAACCTTTCCACCATTCTTATCTCTATTGTACTCCTTGCCATAGTGGTACTCATCTCAATACATCTTGTGCGGGAAAAGAAGCGGGGACAATCCTCCTGTGGCTGCGGCTGCGCTGACTGTGCGATGCACGGCAGCTGCCACAGCGCTAAGTAGGAAAAGGGGAGATGCAGCTTTCACCTCTCTGCATCTCCCACATTTCTAACCGGGAGGTTCAATATGTTGAACTCCAGCAAACCCCTCTCCTCCTCCGCGATCAAATACCTGCTTGTGCTATCCGAGCTGTGCGTGTCCGGTCAGGGCGCGCGGTGCAAGGATATAGCGGCGCGGATGAGCGTGTCAAAGCCCAGTGCCCACTCGATGATCCAGAACCTGTGCGACCTCGGCCTTGCGGAAAAGCAGAAATACGGCGCGGTCCACCTCACCGAGCAGGGCAGCGAAGAAGCCGCCCGGTACTCTCTCGGCTGCGCACAGCTGAGTGAAAAGCTGAAAGCAGCGCTCGGACTGAGCGAGGATGTATGCAGTCATATTGCCTGCACGGTGCTTGCGGAGCTGCCCGAACAGCTTGCAGTGCTGTCGGAATGAAATTGGGAGTGACTAACTATGATCGAAACTACAGTTAAAATAGACGGCATGATGTGCTCCATGTGCGAAAGCCATGTGAACGACGCCATCCGCAATCATCTCAATGTGAAAAAAGTCTCCGCCTCTCACAGCAAAGGCGAAGCGACCATTATCAGCGAAGACCCCATAAGTGAGGGCGATATCGAAAAGGCTCTCGACGGCAGCGGCTACACGATTCTGTCCGTCAGCAGCAAGCCTTATGAAAAGAAGAAGCTCTTCAGCTTCGGTAAAAAGTAAAATCGTCAATAACCGGCCGGCTTTGCCGTGCATGACAGAGCCGGCCGCATAAATAAATCCTCGAAAACCTCTTGCGCAGGGTGCGCAAATTTCTTTCGAAGCTTAGTTAGACTCATTTAACTCATTGCTGAAAGGAGCCGCTGTCATGTCAGAGAGCAGAATAATCAGCCAGTGCGCGCCGACGCTCGCCGGGATAAAGACCGGCAGCCTGTTCCCTCACCCCTATGACAGCAAGGAGCAGGTGTACAAGGACATCCGTGAAATAAACCGCCGCCTGATCCCGAAGGGACTGTGCCTGATCCCGCTGCGCTTCACGGAAAAGAATGTGCTGCTCTATCTCTACCGCCCGGCTTGGCTGCGCCGCGACCTCTCAGATGAGACGGCCTGCGAAGTCCTGCGCGAAATGGGCTACACGCGCTCCGACTGCGGCAGCTGCCTTGCGCAGCTCATGCGCCGGATGCAGCAGGCGGGCAGTGAGTTTCCCCACGAAGTCGGGCTGTTCCTCAGCTACCCGCCTGAGGACGTGAAAGGCTTCATCAATAACGAAGCCGCAAATTATAAGTACATAGGTCTCTGGAAAGTATACGGAGACGAGGAGGGCGCAAAGCGTACCTTCGCCCGGTACAAGAAATGCACCGAGCTCTACTGCAAGCTCTGGCAGAGCGGTTCAAGCCTTGAGCAGCTCGCCGTTGCGATATAAGAAATCAATTAATCAACAAACCGACTTGACAAGAAAGGAATTTTTATTATGAAGAAAACAGCTGTTGTATACTGGAGCGGCACCGGCAACACCGAGGCCATGGCAGATGCCGTCCTCACCGGCATGAAGGATGCAGGCGCTGACGCAGTGCTCTATACCGCCGCCGAATTCAGCCCCTCAAAGCTCAGCGAGCTCGACGCTGTCGCCTTCGGCTGCCCCGCAATGGGCGCTGAAATGCTCGAAGAATCCGAGTTTGAGCCGATGTTCAACGACTGCAAGGGCAGCCTCGGCGGCAAGAAGGTCGCGCTGTTCGGCTCATACGGCTGGGGTGAGGGCGACTGGATGCGCAGCTGGGAGGACGACTGCTCCGCTTCCGGAATAAAGCTCTGCTGCGAGAGCGTCATCTGCAATGAGGCTCCCGACGCACAGGGGCTCGCGGCCTGCCGTCTGCTCGGCAAGCTGCTTGCCAAATGAGGCCGGCGCAATGCCCGGCATCCTCAGGCGCCGCCTGATAATGCTGTCGATCATCGCGGTGCTGCTCACCGCCGCAATGATAGTCTCTAAGCTGGCAGCATAATTTATTTAGATTACGTTCTATCCTTTTCTCTCCATTTTTGTTTCGCGCCCCGGGTCGTGTGACCCGGGGCAAATTTTTTCCTATCCAATTACTCCGTCCTCGGCGCGGCGCACGAGCCGCGTATCACAAGCTCCGTGCGCAGCAGCACCTTCTGGCTGCATATCGCAGGGCTGCCCATCATATGCAGCAGCGTCTCCGCCGCAGCATGCCCCATCTCGCGGCTGTTCTGCGAGATCGTCGTAAGCGGCGGGTTGACATATGAGGACGCCTCGATATCGCCGAAGCCGATGACCGACAGCTCCTCCGGCAGCCTCACTCCATGCACGCTGAGATACCGCATCATACCTATGGCGATCGGGTCGGACGCGACGCATGCCGCCGTCGGCAGCTTTCCGGACTCAAGCAGCTGCGCGCCCAGCTCTTCACCGGAGCGCTCGTTATATTCCCCGTAGAGCGCAAGGGCTGCATCCGGTTCGATTCCCGCTGCACGCAGCGCCTTGACATATCCGGAATAGCGCAGCTTGGTATTGGGGTAGTTCTGGTTCCCGCCAATGAAGGCTATCCGCCGGTGGCCGAGCGAGAGCAGATAATTGACCGCCTGCTCCGTCGCCTGCTCGTCATCAATATTGATGCAGCTTGCAAGCTTGCTGTCCATAAGGCGGTTTATAAATATAAAGGGTTTTCCGAAAGACGTCAGCATTTCCAGCAGACGCCCCTCCTGCTCCTCGCTGGTGCCGAGGACAAGATACCCGCAGACGCTCTGCGTCCGGAGATTCTGCGGCTGTGAATGCTCATCAAGCAGGATTGTTGTGTTGCCGAGCTCATGCGCGCTGACCGTCTCTATAAAGCTGAGCACTGTCGAATAAAGCGAGGGATGCTCTGCAAGGTTCATCGCCGAGGAGACGGGCATGACTATCCCGACCTCTCCGCGCAGCCGCGGCTCCGTTCTGCCGCCCTGCTCGTCAAGCCGCTGTATCGCAAGCAGCACCTTGTTGCGCGCGGATTCCTTTACCGGGACGTTCCCGTTTATTACTCTTGACACCGTGCTCGGTGAGACCCCCGCAAGACTCGCTATCTCTCTTACTGTTGCCACGCCTGTTCCTCCTGTTTTGCTTTCATGGCTGTATTATACGTCAATTATGAAACAATTGCAATTGTCAATATAGACAATCGTGAAACATTTGAAACTACACGTTTCACAAAAAAGTTTTTCAGTATTGCATTTTCTCCATACATATGGTATTTTGCAACTGTAAACAAGACGGTTTAATAATATTCCGTCTCAAAACCGGCAGAATTTTGAAACAGATTCTGAAACAAATTGATTGGAGGAAAATTATGAAGAAAGTACTTGCACTCATTCTCGCGCTCTGCATGGTCGTGGCGCTGTGCGCCTGCGGCCAGAGCGCCGCACCCGCGGCGACCGAAGAGCCCGCGGCCGAGGCTCCCGCCGAGGCGGAAGCCTGGGCTCCGAGTGAGCCTATCACCCTTATCGTTCCTTTTGGTGCAGGCGGCCAGACCGACCTCGTCTCCCGCGCTATCGCGCAGGCCGTAGAAGAGGTCACCGGCTGGACGATCGTTGTCGAGAACGTGACCGGCTCCGGCGGCATGGTCGGCGCGGCTCAAGCCTGCGCTGCCGATTCCGACGGCCTGACGTGGCTTGCAAGCTCCATCGGCCTTGTCGTCAATCCCCTGCTCGGCACGGCTCCCGACGGCGTCAGCTACACCAATCTTGAAAACATCGCCATGGTCTGCTCCAATCCCGGCTGCATCAGCGTTGCCGAAAGCTCCCCTTACACCACCATTCATGAGTTTATTGACGCAGCCAAGGCCGCTCCCGAGACTGTCAGCATCGCAAACGGCGGCGCAGGCGGCTCCTACCATCTCATGGCTCTGAGCATCCAGAACAAAGCCGGCGTTGAGTTTCTGCACGTTCCCTACAGCGACGGTACCTCCGCGGCAGTTGTCGCAGCAGTCGGCGGGCACAATGACGCCGTCGTCTCCTCCCCCGGCGAGGTCTCCTCTCAGGTCGCGGCCGGTCAGATGCGCATCCTTGCCGTCGCCGCTGACGAGCGCTACAGCGCCTGCCCCGATGTTCCCACCTTCAAGGAGTGCGGCATCGATGTATCCATGGCCACCTTTGCCGGCATAGCCCTGCCCAAGGGTACCCCCGAGAACATCTGCAAGGCAGTTGAAGAAGCCGTCCTCAAAGCCGCCGAGCAGGAGAGCTTCACAAGCTTTATGAACAAGAGCGGCTACGGCATTGACGTGCGCGGCAGTGAAGCCCTCATGACAATGCTCAATGAGCAGAACGATCTGTACTCCGGCGTTGTCGGTCTCCTCGGCTGATAAGCACTGTACATCGGGCAAGGCGGTATATCTGCCGCCTTGCCTTCACTTATGACTGACGCCGCCCAAGGAGGTTTTACCATGAAAAAAGCCACCGCGATATTCTCCGTTGTGATCTGCGCGCTGGCTGTATGGGTCATCACAATGACCTACAGCATGCGCAGCTCCATTATCCAGTACGATATCGGCCCCGCCGCCTATCCGCGGCTCATATGCTATCTTCTCGTGGGTCTATCTATGCTGCTGCTCGTACTCGACTGCATCCTCAAGAAGGAGGATGAGCCGCTCATTTTCCTGCGCCGGGCCAACCTGCGCGATATCGGGATCGTCCTCATCTTCATGCTCGCGCTCCAGTATGTCGGCTTTCCTATATGCGCTTTTGCCGCGATAGCGGTAATGATGAAGATAATGGGCTGCCCGAAAACGTGGATGATGATTGTTTTCCCCGCTGCTGCTTCAGCCGTGCTTTATCTGGTGTTCAGAATGCTGCTCAATGTCCGGCTGCCGCTCGGTCTGCTGGGACTTATATTCTGATCGGAGGTCTGGACTGGAATGAGTAATTTTATGCTCGGTCTGCAAAACCTGCTGACCTTCAATAACCTGCTGATGATCTTCCTCGGTGTGTTCTGCGGGATCATCATCGGCGCACTGCCCGGCCTTTCTGCCACGATGGGGATGGTGCTTGCCTTGCCGCTGACCTACAGCATGGAGCCGACCGCCGCAATGATGCTGCTGCTCGGCCTGTACTGCGGCGGAGTATACGGCGGCTCTATCACTGCCGTGCTCATAAACACCCCCGGTACTCCCGCGGCAGCGGCCACCGTTCTTGACGGCTACGAATTCGGCAAGCGCGGCGAGGGCGGGCGCGGGATCGGCATCGCAACGATGGCAAGCTTCATCGGCGGCATCGTCAGCGCGATATTCCTGTGCGTCGCAGCGCCCCAGCTTGCCGACTTTGCGCTCAAATTCTCTGCACCCGATTACTTTGCGCTCGCGCTCTTCGGGCTGACGATCATTGCAAGCATCTCGGGCAAGAGTGTTGTCAAGGGGCTTATCTCCGGCGCGCTCGGCCTGCTCGTCGCGACTGTCGGTGTGGACTCCATGGCCGGTGTTACCCGCTTCACTTTCGGCAGTACTCACCTGCTCGGCGGCTTCTCCGCGGTGCCGGTGCTGATAGGCCTGTTCGCCATGCCGCAGGTATATATGGCGCTGGAGCAGGGCAAGGCTAAGGAGCGCATCATACAGACAGTCAAAAAGGTCGTCCCCTCGAAAGAGGACATGAAAAAGATATTCCCCCTGTCGCTCATCTTCGGCAGCGTCGGCACACTCATCGGGGCCATACCCGGTACCGGCGCGACCATTGCCTCTTTCCTTGCGTACAATGAGGCGCGCCGTTTCTCGAAGCATCCCGAAAAATTCGGCACCGGCATCGTCGAAGGCGTCGCCGCGCCCGAGAGCGCGAACAACGGCGTCACCGGCGGTGCGCTCATTCCCCTGCTCTCCCTCGGCATTCCAGGCGACGTGAGCACCGCCGTGCTTATCGGTGCGTTTATGATCCAGGGGCTGACCCCCGGGCCGACTCTCTTTACTGAGTCCCCGGCGCTGGTGTATTCGATCTTCATCGCGCTGTTCGTTATAAACACTGTAGTGCTCGTGCTTGGGCTCTTCGGCATAAGGCTCTTCACAAAAATCGTCTCTGTCCCCCAGTACATACTCACGCCGATGATCTTTGTTTTCTGCGTCGTCGGCTCCTATGCGATCAATAACCAGTTCTTTGACGTTGTCTCCATGCTGGTGTTCGGCCTTGTCGGCTTTGCGTTCACGCGCCTCAAAGTGCCTGCCGCGCCCATGGTCGTGGGTCTGATCCTCGGCACGACAGTCGAATCGAACTTCCGCCGCGCGCTGATAATGTCCAAGGGCAGTCTCAGCATTTTCTTCACCCACCCCATCAGCCTTATATTCTTGATTTGCTGTGTCGTTTCCGTGTTCTGGCCTCTCCTGAGCAAGCTCTTCAAAAAGAAGAGTGAAGTTCCGGCAAGTGACGACGCATAATGTTTTGGAGGTATAGCTTTGGAAATAAAAGGAATAGTCCCCATTATCGCCGCCCCATTCACCGACAGCGGAGCCGTTGACTACGAAAGCCTCCGCTCGGAGCTCAAGTACATGAAGGATGTCGGCTGCGACGGCGCTACGCTCTTCGGCATCGCCGGGGAGTACTACAAGCTCACCGACGCCGAGTGCGAAAAGCTGATAGGCGTGACGGTTGAGGAGTGCCGCAGGCTCGGCCTACACTCCGTCATCTCCTGCACGCCGCACTCCACCATCGCCGCCATCGAGCGCGCAAAGCTCATTGAAAGCTCGGGCGCGGACTGCATGATGCTGCTGCCGCCGTTCTTCCTCAAGCCCTCGGGCAAGGAGCTGTTCGACCACATCCGCGCCGTTGCCCGCTCGGTCAGCATCCCGGTGATGTTCCAGTACGCACCGGAGCAGACGGGCGTCGCCATCGCCCCGGAGACGCTGCGCCAGCTTGCGATCGACGTGCCGAACATGACCTACTTCAAGATCGAGTGCAAGCCCGCAGGGCCGTATATCTCAAGCTTCCTCAACGGAGCGCCCGCAGGCGTCCGCGTCTTTGCCGGCAATGCCGGTTATCAGATGCTCGAGACCTTTGACCGCGGCGCTGTCGGCGCGATGCCGGGCGCTTCCATGGCGAAGCTGTATATTGACGTGTATCGCGCGTACATGGACGGCGACATTGAAAAAGCCGTCGAGCTGCATAACGCTCTGCTGCCCATCCTCAACCACATCCGCCAGAACGTCGAGGAGATCATCCATTATGAGAAGCTGATCCTCTACCGCCGCGGCGTAATCGCAAGCGCATACTGCCGTCACCCCGGCTTTGCAAGCGATGAGGAAATGGACAAGCTCTTCGAGATGTACTATAAGCAGATAGAAAAATATCTGTAATTAAAAACTACCAAAGCCGTACCGAAATTTCGGTACGGCTTTTCATTTATTCACACTTTTCCCGTTGACAAAAGGCATGGCATGTGTTAGTATCTCATAAACTCTTTGCACTGCATCGCGTATACGACAACAGTACAAACTGAACAGGCAGCGTATCTTTTCGCCAGCCGGGTCGCCGCAAGGCGGCAGCAGAGAAGACAGACAGTCTCTGCGGGACAGTAGTATGTTCCGAGGGGGACTGTATTTTTTATTCCCCTCGGCTCGTGAAGTGCATATTATACCGTGGAGGGGATCTGTCATGTCTGAAAAGAAAATCGTCGCGCGGCTGACCGCCGTCGGCGTCACAGGAAACATACTTCTCGTTGCTTTCAAGCTCTACGCGGGCATTGCCGGGCACTCCGGCGCAATGGTGTCGGACGCCGTGCATTCGCTGTCCGATGTGTTCGCGACCTTCATCGCCTTCATCGGCGTGAAGCTCGCGCAGAAGGGGCCGGACAGGGATCACCCCTACGGGCATGACAGGCTCGAATGCCTCGCGTCCACTGTGCTCGGCGTGATCCTGCTCGCGACCGGCCTCGGCATCGGCTGGGGCGGCTTGCAGAAGATCATCGCGGGGCATTATGAAAGTCTCGCCGTGCCCGGCGGGATAGCTCTCGCGGCTGCCATCGTGTCCATAGTCGTCAAGGAGGGTATGTTCTGGTACACCCGGCACTACGCCAGGAAGCTCAATTCATCGGCTTTCATGGCCGATGCGTGGCACCACCGCTCTGACGCGCTCTCGTCCGTTGGCTCGCTCATCGGCATAGGCGGGGCAATGCTCGGCGTGCCGGTGCTCGAGCCCGTCGCCTGCGTTGCGATATGCCTGTGCATCCTCAAGGTCGCTTACGACATTCTGAAGGATGCGGCAGACAAGATGCTCGACACAGCCTGCGGCGACAGCTACGAGAAGAGCCTTGCCGACTTCATCCGCGCGCAGGACGGCGTAGTGAGCCTTGACACGCTGCGCACACGCAAGTTTGGCAACAAGGTGTATATCGATGCTGAGATAAGCGTCGACGGCAGCATGACGCTTTCTGATGCGCACAGCATCGCCGAGCGCGTCCACAACGCCGTCGAGCACAAGTACCCTGATATAAAGCACATTATGATACACGAAAACCCGGCAAGTGCAAGCGCGGAATAATTCGATCTGGCAAAAATATTTGGCGCACTGCAAATACATTGCAGTGCGCCGTTTTCTTTTATTTATACACTCTCGGGACACGTTTTGACACTGCGCAGAGAAGCTCATACGGTATGGTCTGCGCCGCGGCGGAGAGCTTGTATATATCATTCGTCTCGCCGAATATCTCCACCTCGCTGCCGACGTCGACCTCCGGCAGATCGGTCAGGTCGATCATGCACATGTCCATGCATATGCTCCCCCGCTGCGGCGCAAAGCCCCCGCGCGCGGCGAAGCTGCACTTGTTGGAGATAAGGCGCGGCAGGCCGTCGGCATAGCCGATGGCGAGCACGCCCATGCGTGTGCGCCGTTCGGTCGTGAAGCGCCGGCCGTAGCTCACGCAGGTGCCCGGCTCATAGAGCTTGATGGTGCTGACGGTCGTGACAAGGCGCATGCACGGACGCAGACCGAGGCGGCCTGTGCCGTCCCCGTAGCCGTAGAGCAGCAGGCCGGGGCGCACCATGTCGAGCGCCATCTCCGGATAATTCACGACCGCGCCGCTGTTTGCGCAGTGGCGTATCCTAAACGCCACGCCGCCTCGCTCGCTCACAGCGTCGATCACCGCGCGGAAAAGCGAGAACTGCTCGCGGGTATACTGCTCATTCTCCTCGCCCTCCTCATCGGAGACCGCAAAGTGCGTGTACACGCCCTCGGGCTCAAGCCCTGGCAGGCGGCAGGCGTCTATCACGTTCTGCACGCCCTCGTCAAAATACTCGCCTGCGCAGAGAAAGCCAAGGCGTGACATACCGGTATCGAGCTTTATGTGTATCTTCAGCACAGCGCCGAGCGCCGTCGCCGCGGTGGAATACTCCAGCGCCTTGGCATAGCAGCTCACAGTCTGGGTGATGCGGTTCTCGATCAGCACACTCGTATACTCCGGCGGCGTATGGCCGAGAATGAGGATAGGCATGGTTATCCCGCCGCGGCGCAGCTCAAGCGCTTCGTCAAGGCAGGACACGGCCAGATAGTCCGCGCCGCAGTCCTGTAAAAGGTGCGACACCTGCACCGCGCCGTGCCCGTAGGCATCGGCCTTCACAACGCCGAGGAAGCGGCAGCCCTCCGGCAGCGACGCACGTATGGCGTTATAGTTATGGCGGATATTCTCAAGGCTTATTTCAGCCCAGCTTCTCTTCTGCAGATCGTCCATTTATTTCTCTCTGCCTTTCAATATTATTCCGTTTCGGTTTCTGCGGCGGCCGTGCCCTCCGTCCAGCCGCTTATCTCGGCGATCACCGTGACGCGCCCGCCGCTTTCAAGCTCGGCGCGCTGCGGCACCATCCCATCGGGCTCGAACCAGACAGCGACACGGTACTCATCGTTCGGCTCAAGGCGGCAGACATACAGGCCGTCCTCCTCGCCGTAGGAGTCAAGATGCCCGCTCTTCATCGCCTGCACCAGCACCGGCAGTGACGACATGGGCGAGAGCCCGAGGGAGTCGAGCGAGCCGGTATCGAGTACGACCCCGTCATACTGCAGAACGGTGCTCCCCGGCTCAACACGTGCGGTCACGCCCGCGATAAGCTCCGGCGCTAATACCGTCACCGCGCCGCCGCTGTCGTCCTCAGTGTAGCTCAGGGTGAACTTCGCCGTCTTGTGCTCATACTCGGCGCGCACGTTCGCGGTAAAGGTAAGCGACTGCGCCGCGTTCACACGCTCGGAAAACCCGGCATAGGCTTTCTCGACCTCGCGGCCCGCGCAGCCGGTGAGCAGCAGGCACACGATCGCCAACAAAGGCAGGCATACTCGTTTCATAGTCATCCGTTGACCTCCGAAATCAATTATGCTAAACCTTATGCGGCTTGTTCAATTATAATCACCTATGAAAGAATAGTCAAATAGGTCTTGCAAAAATCGTCAGGCTGTGATAAATTTTATGTGTTACAGCGTTGAGCGGGAAAATAACGCGGATGCACCTGTCAGAGAGTGGGGGTCACCGGCTGCAAGCCTCCATAGGCCGCGCGCGTTTGGTTCGCCCGTGAGCTCCGGCCAATCCCCGGCGTGCGGCGCGCGTTAAGCGTCATAAAGAGCGGCTCATCAGAGCCGAACGTGGGTGGTACCGCGGAAGCCATGCTTTCGTCCCTTGGTTACGGAGGGACGGGGGCTTTATTTTTTTACAGGAGAAGTTGGCAAATGAAAGAATTAATGCAGAAGCTCAGAGAGTCATCGGTAAAGGAAATTCTGGATTGCGACAGCGCGGAGCGCCTTGAGGCGATGCGCGTCAGGTACCTCGGCAAAAAGGGCGAGCTGACGGCGATACTGCGCCAGATGGGCAGCCTCTCGGCTGAGGAGCGCCCCGCGATGGGGCAGCTGGCAAACCAGCTCAGGAGCGAGATCGAAGAAGCGATAGACAAGCGCCGTGAGGAGCTTTCTTCCGCGATGATGGAGCTCAAGCTCGAGAGCGAAGCCGTCGACGTGACGCTGCCGGGCAAGGATATCCGCATGGGGCACAAGCACCCGATGTACAACGTCCTCGACCAGCTCAAGGATATATTCATCGGCATGGGCTTTGAGATACTCGACGGCCCCGAGGTCGAGCTTGCGGAATATAACTTCACGAAGCTGAACATCGACGAAGGCCACCCCTCCCGTGACTGGACGGACACCTTCTACTTCACCGAGGACGGCAAGATACTTCTGCGCACGCAGACCTCCCCGATGCAGATACACGCCATGGAGACGCGCCAGCCGCCTATCCGCATCATCGCCCCCGGCAGAGTCTACCGCAAGGACGAGGTCGACGCGACGCACTCCCCCATGTTCCACCAGATTGAAGGCATGGTCATCGATAAGGGCATAACCATGGCAGACCTCAAGGCGACGCTCAACCTCGTCGTCGAGAAGATATACGGCAAGGGCACGGTCACGCGCTTCCGTCCGCACCACTTCCCGTTCACCGAGCCGAGCTGCGAGCTGGACATTCAGTGCCACAAGTGCGGCGGTAAGGGCTGCCCGACCTGCAAGGGCGAGGGCTGGATTGAAGTCCTCGGCGCGGGCATGGTACACCCCAAGGTTCTTGAGGGCTGCGGCATCGATCCGGACGTGTACTCCGGCTGGGCCTTCGGCATGGGGCTTGAGCGCCTTGCTCTCGGCGAGTACAAGATCACCGACATGCGTCTGATATTCGAGAACGATGTCAGATTCCTCGAACAGTTCTGATCAGGGAGGTAAATGATATATGAAGATGTCAAGAAAATGGCTGAACGAGTTCGTCGATCTCAGCCTTGAAGAATATGACGACCATACATTCGGCGAGGCCATGACGGTCTCCGGCTCCAAGGTCGAGGTCACGGACGATCTCAGCAAGACCATGCACGGCGTGAAGGTCGGGCGCATCGTCTCCATCGAGAAGCACCCCAATTCCGACCATATGCTCGTCACCCAGATAGACGTCGGCGAGATCGAGCCTGTCCAGATATGCACCGGCGCATGGAACATCCATGAGGGCGATACCGTCCCCGTCGCGCTGCACAACTCCCTGCTGCCCGGCGGCGTGAAGATCACCAAGGGCAAGCTGCGCGGCGTTCCCTCCAACGGCATGCTCTGCTCGCTCAAGGAGCTTGGCATGACGACGCATGACTTCCCCTACGCTGTCATCACTCCCGCTGCTATCCTCGGCGACTATCACCCCATCGATCCGGAAAAGCCCTCCGTCGCCGCCGACATAAAGGCCGGTGACAGGATATTCGGCAAGGTCATCGCCGCTCAGGTCGAGCATGTTGAGGCCGTTGGCTACTCCAGATACGTGCTCTCGCTCAGCACCGGGTCTGAGACTGTCAGCGCCGAGACCGGGTGCATGAACCTGCATGCGGGCGACCTCGTTGCTTACGATACGGCGAAAAACCACGTCTGCACGCTTGACGACCTGCGCGCAAAGCAGGAGGAGTTCCCCCACTGCATCACCGACGGCATCCTCATCCTCAACGAGGACTGCAGGCCCGGTGACGACGTCGCCGTCCTGCTCGGGCTGGATGATCACGTCGTTGATTACGAGATCACCCCGAACCGCCCGGACTGCCTGTGCATGATCGGTCTTGCGCGTGAGGCCTCCGTCACGTTCAAAAAGCCCCTCAAGCTGCACACCCCCGTTGTCAATGCAGCCGCCGGCGGCAATATAAACGACATGGCAAAGATCATCATCGAGGAACCGGAGCTCTGCCCGCGCTACACTGCGCGCATGGTCAAGAACGTCAAGATCGCTCCGTCCCCCGCATGGATGCGCGAGCGCATCCGCAACGCCGGTATGCGCCCGATAAACAACATCGTCGATATCACGAACTACGTCATGATGGAATACGGCCAGCCGATGCACGCCTTCGACTTCAGCTGCGTCAAGGATCATGAGATCCATGTCCGCCTTGCCCGCGAGGGCGAGAGCATCCGCACGCTCGACGGTACCTCCCGCGCGCTGACCCCCTCCATGCTCTGCATCTGCGACACTGAAAAGCCCGTCGCGGTCGCGGGCGTCATGGGCGGCGAGAACAGCGAGATCGTCGGCGACACGGCGATGGTGCTCTTCGAGAGCGCGAACTTCAACGGCACCTCTATCCGCCGCACCGCTACCGCCCTCGGTATGCGCACCGACGCTTCCTCCCGCTATGAAAAGGGTCTGGACGTCTACAACACCTATGACGCCGTACAGCGCGCCTGCGAGCTTATAGAACTGCTCGGCGCGGGCGAGGTCGTCGACGGGATAATCGACGTTATCCCCAAGCCCCTGCCGCACACCGACGTCAAGCTCGAACCGGAGAAGATAAACGCCCTGCTCGGCACCGATATAGACGAGGCCACGATGCGCGATATCCTCATCCGCCTCGGCTTCACCCTCGAGGGCGACATCATCCATGTCCCCTCATGGCGCGGCGACGTGTCGCATTACTCCGACATCGCCGAAGAGGTCGCCCGCTTCTACGGCTATAATGAGATCCCCACGCAGTTTGCCGGCAGCGCCACCACGAGCGGCGGCTTCAGCGAGGTGCAGCAGTGCGAGCGCGCGGTCGGTCAGGTCTGCCGCAGCATGGGTCTGGATGAGATCATCACCTACTCCTTCATAAGCCCGAGCTATTATGACAAGATCCGTATGCCCGCGGACTCCCCGCTGCGCGACAGTCTCCGCATCCTTAATCCCCTCGGCGAGGACACCTCCATCATGCGCACGACCGTCCTCCCCTCGATGCTCGAGATACTCACCCGCAACTATAATTACCGCAACAAGGCCGCCTATCTCTATGAAATCGGCAGAGTATACTTCAAGCGCCCTGACGGCACGGCGGACGAGCCGAAGATAGTCTCCCTCGGCGCATACGGCGCGGATGTCGACTTCTTCACCGTCAAGGGCTTGGTCGAGACTCTGATAAGCGACCTCGGCGCTGCAAAGCCCCGCTTCGTTGCTGAGAAGGAGAACGCCTCCTACCACCCCGGACGCTGTGCGAAGGTCTATGTCGGCGATACCTGCATCGGCGTGTTCGGCCAGATCCATCCCGCCGTCGCCGCAAACTACGGCGTAGATGCCGAGCTTTACTGCGCGGAGCTGAGCTTTGACGCTCTCTACTCCGTCAAGGGTGCGACGCCTGTATACAAGCCGCTGCCGCGCTTCCCGTCCGTCACGCGCGACATCGCCGTTGTGTGCGATGCGTCGATCCCCATCGGCGATCTGAGCGACTGCATCCTCGCCTCCGGCGGCCAGTACCTCAAGGACTGCACGCTCTTCGACGTGTACACCGGCCACCATATAATCGAGGGCAAGAAGTCCGTCGCATTCTCACTGACGATGCGCTCCGACGATCAGACCCTGACTGTCGAGCACGCGGATGAGACGGTCAAGGCCGTGCTCAAGGCGCTGGAAGAAAAGTTCGGCGCATTCATCAGATAATCCTGTCAACGCACAATGAGCGCGCCGCATATGTATGCGGCGCGCTCAAAAATTTAATAATTCTTAACGAATTTTCACCCGCTTTCGACTTTACTTGACTGCGTTTTCTGTTATAATGTAGCCAAGAAGAAAGAGAAAAGGAGGGGAAAATCATGGAAGATTCAACCCGTAAGTTTACAGCGCTGGACAGTAAGACCGAGATGAGAGAGATTTTATCGTCCGTGTATAACTCCCTCATGGTGAAGGGATATAACCCCATAAATCAGATCGTCGGCTACATTCTCTCGGAGGATCCTACCTATATCACCAATTACAACAACGCTCGTACGCTCATCTGCCGTATCGACAGGGACGAGCTTATGCAGGAGCTGGTCAGGAATTATCTTGACAAATAAGCACCTTGCGTAGAAGCAAAAATAAGACCCGGAGCCCGTGACAAGTCACAGGCTCCGGGTCTTTATAGGCTCTGTGTCAATAGTTGGGGTAGAGCTTAGCAAGAAATAGCAGAAAGGCGTG
>ERZ827043.102-NODE-102-length-102179-cov-15.367387_pt1 | contig 102179 bp, 60 predicted proteins | sample MGYA00519923_ERZ827043 | MGnify/ENA primary metagenome ERZ827043 (study PRJEB31778, sample SAMEA3449251) | human gut metagenome | biome: human gut; feature: human-associated habitat; material: faeces | place: United Kingdom | collected 2010/2012 ... | reverse complement strand
CGCGGTATGTAAATGGAGTTACCGTGTGGAGTGAACAAAGTTACCATTTGGGGTAGCTGCGCTATATCACAGAGCGTTAGGTTGAAAACTATATTTTGCCTTATTGTTTTTATCCTTTTGCCAGTAACAAAACGGTATGTCTCGCAATTGAAAAACAAGGTTTTGCCTATGGCATAACATCATTTTCTTTAAAGCAAAAGGGGAAAAGGAAAGGGGCAATGGGGGATTAGTAACGGAGAATTGCACTCTTTAAACACGCATATCGTAAAAAGATTACCACTGTTTACTGACTTTTCGAAGAAGAAAGGGCTAAATATCCTCTATTTACTTGAGAAAAAGGGATATTTGCACATAAACTGGCAAGATGCACATAAAGCATCCACAATAGCTGATAATAAAGAAGTTACAGAGTAATCCATGCACTTCAAGGCATGTTTCGGGGTGTAGGCAGAAGATTTCATACATCTACCTACATCCTTTTACATCTCCGATATCTAATTGACAATCAATAGAAAGCGGACATTGGTGTAGGATGTAGGCAAAGTATGACAAAAAACGTATTTAGAATTAATAGTTATAACCTGTCATTTATCAAAAGACAATTCATACCTATCGCATCTCTTTCAAAGCTGCATCCAAATCGATACCCAAAGCTTTGGCTACACCTGTGCCATAGGCCGGGTCTGCCTTGTAGCAGTTGCGAACGTGGCGCTGCTTGATGAAGAGTTCGGCATCCCCCATGGCGCGGGCAGTGTTTTCAAACAACAGTTGTTGCTCGTCCGCAGGCATCAGTCGGAACAAATCGCCCGGCTGGCTGTAGTAATCATCATCATATTCACGCTCGTTGTAGTTATAGACGTCGCCATGAACCTTCAAAGGCGGTTCTTTCTTCTCGGGAGAATCCTGCCATTCGCCATAACTGTTCGGTTCATAACTTTTGGCTGAACCATAGTTACCATCTACGCGCATGGCACCGTCGCGATGGTAGGCATGGAACGGACAACGGGGCTTGTTCACCGGAATTTGTTCTGAGTTTACACCCAAGCGATAACGTTGGGCATCGCCATAAGAGAAGAGGCGGCCTTGCAGCATCTTGTCGGGAGAGAAGCCGATACCTTCTACAATATTCTGGGGGTTGAAGGCAGCTTGTTCCACTTCAGCGAAGTAGTTTTCGGGATTACGGTTCAGTTCCAGGATACCTACATCCTGCAATGGAAAATCTTTATGCGGCCAAACCTTCGTCAGGTCGAATGGATTGATGCGGTAATGATCCGCTTCTTCCTCGGTCATTAATTGAATCTGGAACTTCCACTTCGGGAAATCGCCTTTCTCAATGCTCTCGTACAAATCCCGCTGATGTGATTCGCGGTCTTTGGCAATGATGGCTTCGGCTTCCTGGTCGGTCAGGTTTTTAATGCCTTGCAGGGTGCGCAGGTGGAACTTCACCCAGATGCGTTTGTTATCGGCATTGATGAAGCTATAGGTATGACTACCGAAACCGTGCATGTGGCGATAGGAATAAGGAATGCCACGGGGGCTCATGGTGATGGTCACTTGATGGAGAGATTCGGGCAGAAGGGTCCAGAAGTCCCAGTTATTGTTCGGACTGCGCATATTGGTGCGCGGGTCGCGCTTGACGGCGTGGTTCAAGTCGGGAAATTTCAACGGGTCACGCAGGAAGAATACGGGGGTATTATTTCCTACCAGGTCCCAGTTGCCTTCTTCGGTATAGAACTTCATTGCAAAACCACGGATGTCACGCTCGGCATCGGCAGCCCCGCGCTCACCGGCCACGGTAGAGAAACGGACAAAGCACTCCGTCTGCTTGCCTACTTCGCTGAAGATGGCGGCACGGGTGTACTTCGTAATGTCATGTGTCACGGTAAACGTGCCGTATGCACCGGAGCCTTTGGCATGCATACGTCTTTCGGGAATCACTTCACGGTCAAAGTGGGCGAGTTTCTCAAGAAACCAGGGGTCTTGCATCATGACCGGACCACGTTGTCCGGCTGTCTGGGTGTTCTGATTGTCGGCGATTGGTCGACCATTAGCAGCGGTTAGTTTTTTCTCTTCCATGGGATTTTGTTTAATGAATGAATTATTATGTAACAAAAGTAGTTCTTCTTAGGTTTACCTCCAACCGACAAAATCTATACACTGATAGACAAAATCTATGTATCTCACAAATATAGGTAATTCCTTGGGAATTCGTACCTTTGCAATCCCTAAAAGAATGGTATGAAACATCTATTTTATCTTTTAATAACCTTCTGGTTCATCCCCCTCGCAGCACAACAAAGCCAGACTGCCCGCCACATGGAAAATCTCGGTTTCGTAAACATTGCCGAAGCGGACAGCACCATTGCCATCGACCTGATGTATACACGTGCCGATAACTTCACCGGACGGGTGTTATACGAAGATTTGCACGAGGCCTATCTGCACCCCGACGCCCTGAAAGGACTGCTACGGGCACAGCAGGAATTAAAGAAGCGGCATCCCCGCTACCGCCTGATTGTTTACGACGCCGCCCGCCCCATGAGCGTACAGCAAAAGATGTGGAACGTGGTGAAAGGCACTTCCAAATATATCTACGTCTCCAACCCGGCACGTGGCGGCGGACTGCATAACTACGGTCTGGCAGTAGACATCAGCATACTGGATGAAGCGGGAGTCCCTCTGCCGATGGGCACGAAAGTAGACCATCTGGGTCCCGAAGCCCATATCACGAACGAAGCCGCCCTGGTGCAAAGCGGAAAAATGACGAAACAGGAACAAGAGAACCGCCAACTGTTGCGCACCATTATGCGTGCCGCAGGTTTCCGCACTCTGTCCAGTGAATGGTGGCACTTCAACTGGTGCAGCCGCCAGGAAGCCAAACAAAAATACAGGGTTATACCGTAAAAATCCCCTATATTCCTTATATTTGTGCAGAGAAACCAGGTAAAAACTCATACCGGAACAACTATGAAACAAGCTCTCAAACTTATACTCTCCACCCTGTTCGGGGCATGCATCGGCTTCGGGGCAGTGATGCTTTGCATTACATTCTTTACGGAAACCACACTCAGTGAATTCTTTGGCAACATGGGGAATGTACAGCTAAGCAGATTATTGCTCTCCTGTATCCTGTCGTTGGTATGCCTCATACTTGCTGTCTTCGTACAAATCATCCTGCACGAAGGCGGACATCTGATTTTCGGGCTTGCTACCGGCTACCGGTTCGTCTCTTTCCGTGTGGGCAGCCTTACCCTGATAAAAGAAGGTGGAAAGTTCCGCTTCAAACGCTTCTCCATCTCCGGCACAGGCGGCCAATGCCTGCTTTCCCCACCGGATAAGCCTTACGAACAAATGCCTTACTTCTGGTACAATGCAGGCGGGGTACTGATGAATCTGTTGACGGGAATCATCGCACTTATTCTTTGGATTTCGTACCCTGAATTGCCGTTACCCCTGCATCTATTCCTCCTATTCTCCTTTATCTGCGGTTTCTTCCTGGCGCTGATGAACGGCATCCCATTGAAAATGTCGGGCATCACGAATGATGCCTACAACCTGATATTGATGCACCGCGACCTGAATACCCGGAAGTACCTGGCCCTTCAATTAGCCGTCAACGCTGAAGTTCAGAAAGGCATGAGACTGAAAGATATGCCGGACGAATGGTTCCCGAACGATGAAGTGACAGACTATAAGAATATCATGCAAGTTGCCGTAAAATTACTCTATATCTCGCGCTATGTCGACCGGAAAGAGTTCAAGACAGCGCAGGTCCTTTTCAGCGAGATAGAACAACACAAAGAAGAAATTGTAGGATTATACGTAAAAGAAATCGAATGCGAACTCTTGTTCCTCGAACTGATAGGCGAACGAAGACAAGAAGAAGTGGAGCGACTTTATACAGACAGGACAAAGAGATACATCCAGCGATACAAGACCATGATGTCCTCCAAACAACGCCTGCTGTGTGCACTTGCCTTGTATTGGGAGAACCGGCCGGAGCGTGCGAAGGAGATTTATGAGAAGGTAGTCCGTAAGCGGGACAAGTATCTGCTGCAAGGTGAAGTCAACTCTGATTTGGATATCATGGAGACGATACTTCGGGAAGCACAAATACAGGTTTAAGTGAAGCCATTATTATTTTCTTTGCATTATTACTTTATAATAATTATCTTTGCATAATCATCATAAAGTAAAGAAGCCATGCCAATCATCCGAAACCCTTTCATTATAAACGGATACATATCCCCCGCCTATTTCTGTGACAGGAAAGCGGAGAGCGAGATACTTATCCGCCAAATGACCAATGGTAATAATATCGCGTTAATCTCAACGCGAAGAATGGGTAAGACAGGATTGATACGTCATTGCTTCCAGAGTAAAGAAATTCAAAAGGCATATTACACATTCTTTATTGACATATATGCAACTAAATCTCTGCGTGAGTTTGTGTTTGCCCTTAGTAAAGAAATTATTGAGTCATTAAAATCCTCGGGCAAGAAAGCGATACAGACTTTCTGGGAAACGATGAAGTCGCTGCAAGCCAGTCTGACATTCGACTTTAATGGTAACCCTTCATTCAATTTAGGCTTGGGAGACATCCAGTCTCCGGATGCTACATTGGATGAAATATTTCATTATCTGGAACAGGCCAACAAGCCCTGTATCGTAGCCATTGACGAATTCCAGCAAATTACCAATTATGCAGAAGACAATGTAGAAGCTATCCTGCGTACTTATGTGCAACATTGCAACAATGCCCATTTCATCTTTGCCGGAAGCCAGAGGCACATTATGGGTAATATATTCCTGACAGCATCACGTCCCTTTTATCAGAGCGTATCGATGATGCATCTGGAAAGCATCCCTTTAGAAGAATACATCAAATTTGCTCAGAAACATTTCAAAGAAGCAAATAAGACTATATCCAAAGAAGCCATCGAACACATATACAAATATTTCGATGGTATAACCTGGTACATGCAGAAAGTACTGCATACCCTGTATGACATGACACCTGTCAATCAGGTTGCCGATATTTCGATGGTAGAGGAAGCCATCTGTCAAATCATAGGCTCGTTTCAATATACCTACTCCGAGACCCTTTTCCGGATGCCCGAGAAACAAAAAGAACTGCTCATTGCTATTACCAAAGAAGGGAAAGCAAGTGCCATTACCTCCGGTGCATTCATCAAGAAATATAGATTGCCATCTTCCAGCTCTGTACAATCGGCATTAAAAGGACTGTTGGAAAAGGATTTTGTCACACAAGAGGCGGGAGCTTATCAGATTTACGACCGTTTCTTCGGATTATGGCTTCAAAGAAACTACTAAACGATAAGGTTTATGAAACTGAATGACGAAACCCTTCGTTTTATACACGAACACTGCAAGGATGATGTACGCAACCTGGCTCTGCAAGCGCCGAAATATCCCGGTGTGGATATGCCTGTCGCACTGACACAGATAGCAGGCAGACAGGCGGCGGCAGAGAAAATACCATCCTGGTATGCAGAAGAAGGCATTCTATATCCCCGCCACTTGTCCTTAGAGCAATGTTCCTCGGAAGCTACGGCACGATACAAAGCATCTATCATTCCGGAGTTTTCCTCCGGCACACTGGCCGACTTAACCGGAGGGTTCGGCATAGACTGTGCTTTTCTTTCTCCGAAATTCCATCATGTCACCTATGTGGAACGGCAGGAGGTTCTTTGCGAAATTGCTTCGCATAACTTTCCGCTACTGGCTCTGAACCATATCCGGATAGAAAACAAAGACGCCATCCGGCATCTGCAAGAAATGTCTTCCGCCGACTGGATATTCATTGACCCCGCCCGTCGAGACGGACATGGCGGTAAGACCGTCGCCATTGCCGACTGTGAACCGAATGTAGCCGAACTGGAATCCCTGCTGCTCGAAAAGGCGCAGCACGTAATGGTGAAACTCTCCCCCATGCTCGACTTGTCTTTGGCTATTCAGGATTTAAAGTACGTACAGGAAGCACATATTGTTTCTGTAAACAATGAATGCAAAGAACTCTTACTCATCTTAGGACACAATACTGTTGCCGCAGAGAATATTCCCATCCATTGCATCAATCTGCAAATGAAGGATGGGAGAAATACAGAGCCAACCGGACAGTTCTTCACTTTCACCCGCGAACAGGAACAATCAAGCTCCAATGAATATACCGATACTTTAGATAAATATCTATATGAGCCCAATGCGTCCATCCTCAAAGCAGGGGCTTTCCGCAATGTAGCCTGTATATATAAGGTGAAGAAACTGCATCCCAACAGTCACCTCTATACTTCCGGTGAACCGATAAAGAACTTCCCCGGAAGAAGCTTCCGGATAACGGGTATATGTACATTGAATAAGAAAGAACTAAAAAGCGTATTAGGAGATCTGAAGAAAGCCAATATCACGGTTCGTAACTTTCCAAGTTCAGTAGCGGAACTCCGTAAACGTATCAAATTGAGCGAAGGCGGAGAAGTTTATCTGTTCGCTACGACCTTGATCAATGAACAGAAAGTTCTGATCCGTTGCGAGAAAATATAAATGCCTTGTAACAGGTATTTTCCTTTTTAATGTAACCTCAGCAAAACAAGATGTAACATCCGGAAGAAATCTGTAACATAGGCTTAACTATCTGAAATACGATTCTTCTTCCAAATCCTCTTTTCTGCCTATTTTTGTAATCGTCATCCACAATGACAAAACAGAAGTCTATTAATAACAATAAAAAGCGCACTAATACCATGAAAAGAAAACTTCAGTTGCTCACCGGAATCGGATGCCTGTGTCTGTGCTTCCTTTCCTGTTCACAACCTCCCTACAAAAACCCGGCACTAAGCCCGGAAGAGCGTGCCAATGATCTGGTAGGCCGACTCACACTGGAAGAGAAAGCCGCCCTGATGCAAAACACATCTCCCGCCATTCCCCGACTGGGCATAAAAGCCTATGACTGGTGGAACGAAGCGCTGCACGGCGTAGGACGCGCCGGACTGGCAACCGTATTCCCGCAAGCCATCGGTATGGGAGCTTCTTTCAACAATGAACTGCTTTACGATGTATTCACCGCAATTTCGGATGAAGCACGCGCCAAGAATACCGAATTCAGCAAAGAAGGCGGATTGAAGCGTTATCAAGGGCTCACCATGTGGACACCTAACATCAACATCTTCCGTGATCCGCGTTGGGGACGGGGGCAAGAAACTTACGGAGAAGACCCTTACCTCACCAGCCAGATGGGTATGGCAGTGGTACGCGGTCTGCAAGGTCCTGAGGGGGAAAAATATGACAAGTTGCATGCCTGCGCCAAGCACTATGCCGTACATTCCGGTCCGGAATGGAACCGCCATAGTTTCAATGCCGAAAACATCGACCCGCGTGATCTTTGGGAAACCTATCTGCCTGCTTTTAAAGACCTGGTTCAAAAAGCGCATGTGAAAGAAGTGATGTGTGCCTACAACCGTTTTGAAGGTGAACCCTGTTGCGGAAGCAACCGCCTACTAATGCACATTCTGCGTGACGAATGGGGATATAAAGAAATCGTAGTATCGGATTGCTGGGCAATCAGCGACTTCTACAACAAAGGTGCCCATGAAACCGATCCCGACAAACAACACGCTTCGGCCAAGGCCGTACTCTCCGGAACAGATATAGAATGCGGAGATAGCTACGGATCACTGCCCGAAGCTGTGAAGGAAGGGTTGATTGACGAGAAACAGATAGACATCTCTCTGAAGCGCCTGATGAAAGCCCGCTTTGAGTTGGGCGAGATGGACGAACCTTCGCAAGTGTCCTGGGCACAGATTCCTTACAGCGTGGTAGATAGTAAAGAACATCGTGAACTGGCACTCCGCATGGCACGCGAGAGCCTTGTATTGTTGCAAAACAATCAGAGTTTACTGCCTTTAAATAAAAACCTGAAAGTGGCCGTGGTAGGACCTAATGCCAATGACTCCGTAATGCAATGGGGCAACTACAATGGTTTCCCCTCACATACCATCACTCTATTGGAGGGTATCCGCGAATATCTGCCCGAATCACAGATCATCTATGAACCCGGATGCGACCTGACCTCCGATGTTACTTTGCAAAGCGTATTCCAGCAATGTAGCATGGATGGCAAACAAGGTTTCAGTGCCAAATACTGGAATAATACGAAACAGGAAGGAACACCGGATGCAACCAATCACATCAGCACCCCCTTCCACTTCATCACCACCGGTGCCACGACCTTTGCAGCCGGCATCAACCTGCAAGATTTCTCTGCCAGCTACGAATCCGTATTCCGCCCCGTCAAGAGTGAAGACATCGCCTTCCGCTTCCAGACTCAAGGGATAACGAAACTCTCCATTAACGGTAAGGAAGTGGCTGCAGGCATGAACTTCAAGAACAATGCAAAAGTCTACACCCTCCAGGCAGAAGCTGGAAAGGAATATCATATCAAGATTGATTTTACTTTCCGCAACCGTGATGCCGCACTCGATTTTGACATGGGGCGTGAAGTCCCCGTTGATCTGAAGCAAACAGTAAACAAGGTAAAAGAGGCGGATGTCATCATCTTTGCCGGGGGTATATCCCCGGCAGTGGAAGGTGAGGAAATGCATGTCAACATTCCCGGCTTCAAGGGAGGTGACCGCGAAACCATCGAACTTCCATCTATCCAAAGCCGTTTGCTTGCCGAATTGAAGAAAGCAGGAAAGAAGATCGTATTCGTCAACTTCTCCGGTTCCGCTATCGCTCTGACTCCCGAATCGAAAACATGCGATGCTATCCTGCAAGCATGGTATCCCGGTCAAGCCGGTGGTACGGCTATCGCCAATGTCCTCTTCGGAGATTATAACCCGGCAGGACGTCTTCCAGTCACTTTCTATAAGAGTACGAGCCAACTGCCCGGCTTTGAAGATTATTCCATGAAGGAACGCACGTACCGGTACATGACAGAAGCTCCGCTCTTCCCCTTCGGGCATGGTTTGAGTTATACCACATTCCGTTACGGAGACGCTTCATTGAATACACAGGAAGTAAAAGATGGAGAACAAACCATCCTGACCATCCCCGTGAGCAATGTAGGTGAATACGACGGGGAGGAAGTGGTACAGGTGTATCTGCGTCGTCCGGGCGACAAAGAAGGTCCGTCGCACGCACTCCGTGCCTTTAAGCGTGCGAACATCGCCAAAGGGGCAACCAGCAATGTGACCGTATCATTAAGCAAAGAAGATTTCGAATGGTTTGATACGGAAACCAATACAATGCGCCCGATAGAAGGTGATTATGAAATACTTTATGGTGGTACGTCGGAGCTGAAACAGTTGAAGACGATACCAGTCATTGTTAAATGATAATTTAACTGCGTAATCTTGAAAATCATATAATATAAAACGTTCCTTTATGAAGAACTTATTTTACCTCCTCCTTTGCCTCATCGCCGGGACATCGTGCAGCCAGGCAGACCCGACAAAGCCCTGGGATAAAGGTGCCTTTGAAACACAGAAATACCGGAATCTCCTCGCCGAGATGGGCTACAAACAGGCAGATATTGATGCCAAGCTCAAATCCGTCTTTGACGGTGTATTCTACGGTCCCGACAAAGTATATTTTGAAGTAGGCGACTCTATGGCTTACATCAGTGACATCAAAAACCATGATGTCCGCACCGAAGGTATGTCTTACGGATTAATGATTGCAGTCCAGTTCGACCGTAAAGATATCTTCGACCGCCTTTGGCGATGGGGCACAAAGTACATGCAGCATCAAGACGGTCCGTTGAAAGGATACTTCGCCTGGAGCTGCGAGACAGACGGTACCCGTAACTCCCAAGGCCCCGCCTCCGACGGAGAACTTTACTATGTAACCGCCCTCATCTTCGCCTCCAACCGTTGGGGAAACGACACCGGCATCAACTACCTTGCCGAAGCTCGGAATATCCTGAACTGTTCCATGGAGAAAGATGGTACAGACCGAGTAATGCCTTTTATCAATGTAGAGCATAAGCTCATCACCTTCGTCCCCGACATACGGGGCGGCCTTTTCACCGATCCATCTTACCACGTACCCGCTTTCTATGAAGTATGGGCACGCTGGGCCGATGATGGCAGAGCCGACTTCTGGCGTGAATGTGCCGAATGCAGCCGTGAATACCTGCATAAAAGCATCCACCCCGTAACCGGTCTGAACCCCGATTACAACAACTATGACGGCAGCCTGCTGGGCAATAACCGCATTATTGGTGATGCTTTCCGCTTCGATTCTTGGCGTGTACCGATGAATATTGCTTTAGATTACTCCTGGGCATGTGCCGACAAAGAGTGGCAACAGGAATACGGCAACAAAATCCAGAACTTTCTCTACAGCCAGGGTATTGATACTTTCGTAGACCAGTACAACATAGACGGTACACAGGTAAAAGATACCCTCCGAGCCGGAGAACACAAGGCGTTAAGACACTCTTTAGGCTTAGTAGCCACTTCTGCCGTCGCCTCACTGATGTGCACTCACGAGAAAAGCCGTGAGTTCGTAGACAAGTTGTGGAACGCAAAACACGAGCCGTATGAAGACGGATACTTCGATGCTTACTATGACGGGCTGCTCCGCCTCTTCGCTTTTATGCACCTGAGTGGAAACTACCGCATCATCTTCCCTGAAAAGTAAACTTAGAGCATAACCCTAAAAAAAGAAACAGTAGATTCAGGATTTACATCCTATTCTACTGTTTCTTCACTAATTAACTAATCCTAAAAACATCCTACCATATAATTGCAGAGATTTGGTAAAAAGATAGTTATTTCAGTTGAGGGAAACCATCCCTCCAGATAATCTTTCGTTGTGAAAGGAACCAGGTTCTGCCGAAATCCTCATTGCCCTGATAGAAGAGGTAGGTCTGCCCATCTTTATCTTTGAAGATATGCGGATGACCCGATTCGCAATAGTTCCAGGCCCCCGGATCTCCATTCGCCAGGAAAGGTTTATTCGAAACTTTCCTCCAGTGGATACCATCTGTACTGGTTGCCAGTCCTATCTGCTGCGGACGATTATTATAAGCCCCTGCATAGAACATATATAGCGTACCATTCATCTCTACTACTGAAGGAGCCTCTATACAAGTTTCTTCCCACGGCCATTCGGGAACCAAGATGGCACGGTCACAGGCCTCCGTCCATGTTTCCCGATTGAAATTTGTACCTGCAGGAGCAGTAGCCACACCTACAATCTGTTTCACATAGTCGGGTGTACGGGTAGCATAATAAAGAAAATACTTTCCTTTTGCAAATATGACTTCCGCATCAATGGCCCGTCCACAATTCCAGTCACCCGCTTTAGGGGCAAAAATAGGATTGGTAGCATTACGTGTGAAGTTCACGCCATCCACCGACCATGCATGACAGATCGCATCTTTCTTGTCATTACCATACGTTTGATAGAATAGATGGATCGTATCGTTACGTACCAGTGCACCCGGTGCACACAAGCCCTTAGCCTCATAGTCGGCAGCCGGAGACAAAGAACCGATAGGCTTCCATTGTGTCAGGTCCGTACTCTCTGCTATACCTATTCCCCAACCCGAATTTCCCTTAGGAGGTACAGAATAATACATCAGGTACTTTCCGTGGAATGGAATCACATGCGGATCTTTCGAGAAAGGCCTGCCTGTACGGGTAGTATCGGCAAACAACATCGGAGAGTCCTGATGTTTAGGCAGCACATTGTACTTTATCGCCCAGTATTCCCATTCATTCCGCAACTTCTTCAGTACATCGGGATGCTGGGAAGCAAGATTATTTTTCTCCGTACGGTCTTTCACAATGTCGTAAAGTTCCCATTCCGTACCTGCTTCATCACGTATTGCTTTCCAGTTACCGTAACGGATGGCACGATTGCCCTGATGCTCCCAATACATATATTCATGCAGGGAGGGCACTTTCTCCGTAATGGCGGGGAACAGACTGGTACCTACCAAAGGATGAATTTTATTTCCACCATGATAGGTTTCAGGATATGCAGCGCCTGTCGCTTCCAGAACAGTAGGCATAATATCCGGCAAATAACCCGGAATAGTGCACAAATTGCCATGCCGGTTGCCTAGTTTCTTGTTCCAGGAGAAGATAAGAGGAGTGGATATACCACCTTCGTAGGAACGACATTTGTATTTCCGGAACGGAGTGTTCGAAGTTTGCGCCCAGGCTCTGCCATAGGACGGCATATTATTGCAGGCAGGATTATTAATATCTTCCTGCTTGCCGCCTCCCAATTCCAGATAAGGTTCGGCACAAGCACCATTGTCTGCAAGGAACAGGATTAAGGTATTATCCAGTTGTTTGGTTTTCTTCAGATAATCGATCACCTTACCTACGTTGTAGTCCACACAGTGTACCTGTGCTGCATACACAGCCATGCGATAGGCGGATTCATCCTTTTCTTTCTCTGTCAGTTCATCCCAGGAACGGTTTTCCCATTCGGCGAAACCAACATTCTTATCGATAATACCCATCTTCTGCATCCGGTTGTAACGCTCCTGGCGTATCTTATCCCAACCCTTGGAACGGTAAAGTTTGGTAAACTTCTGAATGTCTTCCTCTTTTGCCTGCAAGGGCCAATGCGGAGCATTGAAAGCCAGATACAGGAAGAATGGTTTGTCATCCTTCTGTTCACCAACAAACTGAAGGGCATGATCGGTGAAAGCATCCGTGGTATAGTAAGGAGATTCAGGTGCAGGCAAATGTTCATTATCCAGCGTCAGACCACGTCCACCTTCCGGACGTAAGTAACTGGCAGCACCTGCCAGAATACCGTAGAAGCGTTCGAAACCTCTTTGCAAAGGCCATTTCTCTTGCCCATGCATACCCAAGTGCCACTTACCTGCCATATAGGTATGATAGCCGTTTTCTTTCAGCACTTCGGCAATGGTGACACAATTACGATTCAGATAACCCTGATAGCCTTCGGAGCCCCAATCATTGATATCCCGTTGCGTTTCTTTCTTAAACGTTCCCGGATCCTCGGACATCTGACCGATACCTGCCTGGTGCTGATAAAGTCCGGTCATCAGACTGGCACGCGCCGGACAAGAACGGGATGTATTATAGAACTGGGTAAAGCGAACCCCTGTAGATGCCAACTTATCGAGATTCGGGGTCATAATCTCACCCCCATAACAACCGATGTCGGAATAGCCCATGTCGTCTACCAGAAAGATAACGACATTTGGCTTCTCTTGCGCCCAACAAAGGGGAGCAATCATTAATGGGGTCAAAGCAATAATACTCTTTCTCATAAAGCCTATATTTTGAAATTATTTTATGATAATCTGCAGTCTTTTTCCTGTAAATGATAACTCATAAGCCTGTTATTGTAAGATTCAGGCGTCTAAAATATAAATTATCACTTGCAATACCAAACATATAATACCCCAAAACCTCTACATTACTCCCCAATAACTCTTTCCCTTATTCCTTTCAACATCTCCCTAAGACTTCATGCAAAAGATGGCATCTTTTACAACAAAACATACCATCTTTTGCATCAGCGGAATAAGGCATAAGAACCAAAGGGTTACGGCTGAAACCTCTGTGCTTCATCCGGTCCGGGCACAGCATATGCAGGGTCAATAGCGCGGATATAAACATCCCCGTCTTTCCCTGTCTTTACTTCCAGAGGAACAATCGTGGTTCCCTGCTCATTAATGGTCTGAGCAGTCTCACTTAAATCGCGATTCTGAATGCCCAATTTGGATACAGGTGCGATATTCCCGTTAAAGAATGCCGTGCACCACCATTGGCCCTTCTTATCCTGGAACGGAGTTCCATGTCCCAGGAAACGGCCGGCAAAACGACGTTCACTGTAAGGACCGGTTATCCGGTCGGCTGTGCAATAATACAGATTATAAGACCCCTTACGGGAATCATCCGTAGACCATGCCGTACCGAAAAGTACATACTTTTTTCCTATCTTCCGTATAGTTGCACCTTCGTGCCCGATGCTGCGGTCGGAAGGATCAATATGTACAGGTTTTGCTGCCAATCCCTGAAAATCAGGTTTCAGAGGGGCAATCTCGGTATTGCTCCACGTCAGATACCAAGTGCCATCATCATCACGAAAAAGAGAAGGATCGTGCTTGTCTCTCATATCATCTCCCATAGGGAAAGCGAAAGAATCATTCTTATCCGCATGATCGGCAATAATAAGATTGGCACCATTGCCTACAGGTTCGGGTGAGGTATGTACAAATACCCATTTGCCATCTACCCGGTACATTTCGGGGGCCCAAAGCAACCAGTTTTTCTTAGATTTATTCTGGAAAGCATCCGGGAATTGCCGGGCCCAGTATCCCTTTTCCAACGAAAAGGGTTCGCCCAGATATTCCCATTCAGCAAGATCCGGGCTACGCCATACGCGAATCTGATAACCGACTATACTTGGTTTCAAACCCATCTTCCGAGAAACATGGTCCAGTCCCAGATTATAGGGATCTCCGGCTTCACAGGTATCTCCATACGTAGGTGTGGTACCAGTCAGATAATAGAAACCATCCTCACACAAGTAAATATACGGATCTCGTATCCACCCTTCTTTCAGATAGACTGCCCGGTTATGCTGCTTCACAGCTTTCCGGATTTCTTTCTTATCCTGGGCTTTCGCAAGAAACGATACACCTATCAAAAGTATGAAGCAAAAGAATAATCGGTTTCTCATCATCAGGGTTTCTTTTTATTGAATGGATGTTACTTTGCAGAAGTTGCTACTGTTCCCGACGGTTTGTTCAGACGAGTCGTTGTAGGAAGCGGAGTTCCGAAATCGGGATAGTCGTTCTCGAGCCATACAAACTTCTGGGCACGTGGTGAACGGGTATCTCCAGCACCTTCAGGATCTACCTGTGTGTCGCGAGCATGATACAGGATATACCATTCCGTACCATCAGGAGAGGGGAAGAAGCTATTGTGTCCTGTACCGTATACACCGTTCTCTGGTGACTGTTTGAATACAGGTTGCTGGGATTTGGACCATGACTTCGGGTCCAACATATCACTGTCAGTGCTCGCCGTCAGCATACCCAGAGCATAATACGGAGTCCATACCCCACTGGCGGAATAAGCTATATGAACATACTTACCTTTAGGACTCAGCAGGGGTTGAGGACCTTCATTTACAAAAATATCGTAAGAAGGATTCCAGCCGTTCTCGTTCTTATGATGTCTTTCCCACTCCAATTCCGGTTTGGAAATCAGAACTCTCTCGGAACCCAGTGTCCAGGGGTTCTCCATACGGGCAATGTAGATACACTGAGTTTCGGTATCCACACGACGGGTTTGCCAACCAGACCATACCATATACAATTCACCTTTATTCTGGAATACAGAACCGTCGATAGCCCAGTTGTTATCCTTGTCCGTACTGATACGGCCTTTCATTACAAACTCTCCATCAAAAGGATCTTTGTTTACATTCTCCAATACATACATCTGGTGATTGTCCGTATTGCCATCATCGGCGGCATAATAGATATACCATTTGCCATCGATATTATGGATTTCAGGTGCCCAAAGATGGCATTTATTAGAAGATTCGGTAGGAATCCAGACAGTCTTCCGGGGAGCATTCTTTACATCGGTAACGTCTGTAGTCTTCCAGAGTACCAGACTATCTTGCACGGTATGCATATAGTAGTAAATACCTTCATGGAACAGAGCCCAGGGATCAGGACCTTTCTGGAACAAAGGGTTCACATACGTAGTTGCCAGAGAATCAACCTCTGCCAATCCGTCTTTCTTCACTTTAGTATTTCCACATGAGGTTACAGAAAGTAATGCTGCGACTCCCAGCATCACAACAAAGCAATTCTTAAATTTCATATTTTATCATATTAGAGTTGTTGACTATTAGTTTTACCAGGCTCTGTATTTAGCCATCGGATTGGTCACATTCCAACGGAAATATTCGTATGCAGTATGAACGGATGCACGCTGAAAAGCAGGCATCTCATAAAGCAACCGTCCACCTTCACCTACCAATTCCACTTTAACCGTCTTCGAACGGTCTATCGCTTTCAGTACTTCAGGAAACACGAAAGTGCGCGTATCACGCTCTTCCACTGCTTTACCACCATCTGCTACGTCAGAATATTCTATCTCCAAAGGAAGTTCATACGTAATGTCGTCCAGAATAAACCGGATAAGATTCATCTTGAAAGGCTTTCCAGCAGGATATTTATAGCTGACTTTAAAGGCCGACTGGATATTATTCTCTTTACTTTCCTGATTATAGAAGGCGAGCATCACCGATGCACCATTCGCCTCATAGTTATAAGGTCCATACCACACTTTGTGTGATACTCCCGGATAGAAAGTTTCAACTACCGGAAAATGGAATAAAGAATAGAACTCCACTTTGCCGGGTAGTAGTCTTACAGCATAATCCGGATCGGAATAAACCACAGCACCTCCCTGTTTATAATCTGCTTTCTTAAAATGTCTGTCCAGGTTCTTTTCTATTGCTGCACGCTTAGCATTATCCTGGGTATCGTAAAACAGGGTAATGCCATAAATCACGCTGTCGCAGAATTGATAGGAAACTCCTGAAAAGATGCTTTTACTATAAAAAGGTCGTACAGTACTTTCTGCCATATTCTCATTTTGACCTGCCAATTCTATCTCCGAAGCAGTACTTAGTCGAAAGCCGAAAGGGATGACCTCACGTGCACCGTAATCTTCCAGATCGGGCAAGTTTAGCATCAAATTCTTCTGGTTATTGTAGAGGGTACTCAATAACCCGTACCGCCTCTCGGGAGCACCTTTCAGTTCAACGGTTTGCCCGGTAGCAGCCAAATATTCATCTACTTGTTTCAGACGGGGTTGTTGTGAAAAAGCCTGAATGGCACCAACCCACAATAGCATTGTTACGATATAATATTTCATAGCTTGTTCCTTTTTTATTCTTTTTCCAAACCTTGTGTACGCGCATAACGCTCTATCATCTCTTGCCGTTTTTCCATCGGCCACTGTTCTATGACATCAATATCCCACTCGCCGAAAGCATCCATAAAGCGGTGCATAGGTTCGAGTATGGAAGCCTGATTCCACGGAAGCTGCTGGCGTACACTATGTCCACGATTGGATTGCGGGTTGAAGCATTCCGTAAGCAAACCTCTGTAACGGTATCTCATGTCTCCATTCAGATCCATAATGGAAAGAGTATTGTTTTGAATCAGCTTTGCCATTTCCAGGAAATGCGTATCTCTCGTCATGAGGTATAAGCGATAGTACTGAAAGGAAGAGAAAGCCAGTCCGTTGTCTATTGCAGAGTGTCCGGTAGCAATCAGGGTTTGCCCTACAATACTTACATCCTTTGGGAAATCAGTCAATGTATCGTTAATGGCCATCGGTACGTGATAAGCAAACATAAAGGTTTCCGTATAGCGGGCAGCCTGTATGGCGGCTTCCTTCCACTTGGCATCACTTGTAACGTCATAAAGTGCCAGGAAAGCATAAATAGCCATTTGTCCGGACTCACGGTCTTTTACATTGGGATTGTCAATAACTCCACCTACATAAAGGTAATCATGGTGGATAAAGTCATAACTAAATTCACCTGCTTTCAAGGCTGTATCCAAATAGCGTTTGTCCTGGGTAACCGAGTAGAGTTCAATCAGGAAGCGGATGATATTAGTAGTTGTATATTTACTGTCATGAGTCGGCTTTCCGGTTCTCCAGTCATAACGGAGATAAAAGCTACCGTCCTTTTCCTGATTCCGTACCAGCCAATCAGCGTACTTTTTGCAATAGGAGAGCCATTCGGGTTTATTAATTCCATGCTTTTTCATTATATTCCATGCACCCATCATGCCTTCCATAGCACCGGCAGCAACACGCATATAAGCTTCATAATCACGCCAGGTTGCTTTCCGATCTACATAGGCATCTGCCCAAGGACTTACAAGGCCACTTTCCTGTTGTGAGTTATTCACCCAGAAGTCAACAACTTCCGATGCTTTGCGTACATATTCCTGATTGTCAATTTCCAATCCTTTCCGCAAAAGGAAATAGGCATTTGAAATCTGGAAACCGATAAAGCCCATCTGATAGTTATAAGCACGGGCTATTCCATTAGGCAGATAGATCGAGAAAGGCCAGCCCGGTGCACCATTCAGATTCAACAGGTAAGCATCTAGCACCTCAATACTAGCTTCATAAGCATCTTTCACATCTATTTTATGTACGACAGGGGTATATTTATTCCACGCCTGTTTCCATACTGTTTCCACCAGTTCGGGGAAATCTTTTGTCTGGTTGAAACCGAAAGTCAGGCTATATGTATGTTTCACTCCGGCTTTCACAGGATGACTGCGATAGGCAAAGCCTTTTCTTTTCTGTTCGGGGAGGCGACCTACATAGGTGGTTTCGCCCTCAATTCCCGGGAAGACAAAAAGAATAGAGTGTGAATCGGTTTCTGTGAAACCCAGGCTACCGAATTGCATACGTTCATCCACTATACGGTTTACTCCATTTTCACCATAGAAAGTTTCAGGATCAGCATTCAAGTGCACCATGTCAATAGCTAATCCGGAAGCCTTCTCACGGGCAGATACCAATGGCAAGGGTAAACGGTCTTCGCGGAAATAAAAGTAATTATCGGTGTAGTCACTGGCAAGAGAACCACGTCTAAGGCTCAGGTTGTTCCTGTACCAGATACCCGGAACAAAGAATTCAAAATCTTCAATCTGTGTTTTACGTTGCAGAGTCAATCCGAAATAAGAGTTGAAGTAGTCATCTCCTTTTCCAATCTTTTCAATCGTTACCTCCCTATCCATACGGAAATGATTCTCTGTATCGGGGGCAAACACATCTTTTACATGAAATACGGTTCCATGAGATGACTTTAACTTTGCGATGCAAACCAACGACCCTTTTTCTTCCTTTACAGAAGAATAGTAACCGTTCAGCGTTTCTGCATTCACTTCCAATGTAACTACATAAGGAGCATTTAAACTCAAATAATGGGCGTTACCAGTTTGCAGGCTCAGGCGTTTTCCATCTTTGACTACAGACAGGCTGGCATCACCACTTTGCAATGTATATGCTTTTTCTGCTGCCAGGGAAAACTGGATGAACGAAAGGAAACTGATGAGTATAAATAGATATTTCATGTTTCAGATATTATCAGGAATACAATAAATTTAACTTGAAAAGACTCTGCCGGTTTATGCCGGCAGAGCCTTTATATCAAAACATAGTGTTTACTCTACCGGCAGGTTTTCGATCTTCTTAATTGTTGAGAAGAGGAAATATTCGTTCATTCCCTCTAACTCAATAGCTACACGATAGAAAGCATAAGTACGATAGTTGTCGATGAAATTTTCCTTCTTACGATACTCAGACAACGGGATATACACCTGCAATGTCGTATCATCGATGTATTCTACATCACTGCTACGTGTACACTTAATACCACTGTTAACCAAAGAACTTGTGCTTAACCAGATACGAGTTTTTACAATCTTCGGAGCAGCTTTCACCGTGTTGGTCATCTTTTCAATATTGAAAGTAGCAACGATATTACCGTTTTTCAGTTCAGCATTCAAGTTCTTCAACTTGTAGTACGGACGCACTTCAAAGTCTTGTGTAACGTTCGAGTTAAAATGATAGGTAATAGAGTCATAGCCCTTACCTGCACCTAATGATTCAAAATCAGGGAGTTCAAAAGGTAGAGCCTTGTTTACTAATGTCATTTTATACTCTGCATCAAAGAAGAGTTGTTGGTAATGTCCTTCATCGTTGGTACGTATACCCGTACCACCACCGTCGACTTTACCATAGCCTTTTTGAAAAACTCTTAACAGTCCTCTATTTGAGTCAAAAGGAAAATTTTCTCCGTCACATTTCAACTGACCGCTGAAAACATAAGACGGGGCATCGTAATTATCATATTCGCAGGATGTCATAGTAAATCCCAATATGACAAATGTTGCTGCAATTATAGATTTTATTTTCATTGTTTTTAAGCTTTAGTTGATAAATTAATGATTAGGATTCTTTTCAATGTTCGGGTTACCTTCATTCATCGGATATGCATTGTAGTACATTGTGTTATTGAAACTCAAAATAGCATTACTGGCTCTATTCTGAGCTTTCATCTTCCGATAAATCCACTTACCATTTTCGGGTGTACCCGGAGCATAAATCTTATACGGCCACAATACATAGATAGTAGCAGTCTGATTAGCTTGGTCATTGAACCACCACTCATCAGCAACTCTCCAACGCTTCAAGTCTTCATAACGATGATCTTCGAATGCCAACTCTACACGTCTTTCGTTTACAATGCGATCAAATGTCAGTTCATTCTCAGTCAACTTGAACACCTCACCACCTGCACGCTGACGTACGCGGTTGATATAGTCTAATGCTACAGTCTTAGTAGGACGGCCATTGTAGCTGGCTACTCCTAGTTCATTCAAATAGAAAGCAGCTTCAGCAGCATTCAACAAAGCCTCACCAAAACGGAATACTACATAAGGAACAGAACTTGCACCATTTATCTCACTTCCAGCGGCAGTATCAACAAACTTCCTCAATAAGAAACCGGAATGAGAAATATACCAGTTACTACTACCATCATCGCCACGAAGAGGTCCATCTTCTCCAGTCACTTTCTGACCTTCATATGTAAAATCATCAACTTGTCCAATGGTCTGTGCTGCTTTAAATTCATAGCCATCAGCAGTAGGAAGAGCCAGACCTGCCTGAAGATCAACAGAAGTACCTCTGAATGAACTTCCCGGATACAGTACCGTACCAGCCAAACGAGGATCACGTCCTGCAAAAATATCTTCCGGTTTATCGTACAGATTATATTTGCAAGTAGATGTATACATATTCATATCTTCGATCACTTCATCACCTACATAAGCGTCCATCTCTTTCACTTCATGTGTGTTTAGCATTTCATAATCATTCACAAGATTCAAGACAGGATTAACCTGACAACCTGCTTTATTATTCGAAGCACGTACCAATTTGCGCGTAAGGGCACGGGTAGTAAAGTTATTCTTCACATTCACTCCATCATAAGCCTTACAGAAAATCAATTCTGGATTATCTTCCGGTTTAGCAATAAATGCTTCTGCATAGTTAGTTGCTAAATCAGCTTGTTTTTGATAAAGTTGATAACCCATAGCTTCCAGTTCGGCACAAGCATCCAGGCAAGCTTTCAAATAACCTTCTGCCTTACTTCTTTCAATACCCGTAGCACCACTTGACAAATTCAAAGTTTTGGTAGCACTTTTATCATAGTTGTATGCTAAAGTTCCGGCATACAGAGCTGCACGGCACTTCAGGGCCATAGCTGCACCTTTGGTAGCACGAGTCTTAACACGGGCAGTTCCAAAATCTTCTTTTATGGCATCCATTTCACTGATAATAAAGTCATAAATTTCAGATTCCTTATTTCTGGGCACAGCCAATGGCGTCGGATCCTCCATATATTCTGTTACTTCAGTAACCAAAGGCACGCCACCGTATTGAACAACCATCTTAAAATAAGTATAGGCTCTAAAATAACGCGCTTCTGCTTGAAAATACTTCAACTTATCAACGGCAATTGAACCGGCAGATACCGTATTCAAATTACGGATATGAAGATTTAATTCACGGATAAAGGCATAATCATAAAAGTTTCTGTAATCAGTTCCTACATTTCCTGCAAAGTTCCAGTACTGACTATTATTGGACGCTTCATCCCAACGAGTAAGATCATAAGAATCTCCATCGGTACCAAAATCTTGCCAGTACTTCATACGACCATAAAAATTGGCCGCAATACTGTTAAGGCCAGTTTCTGATGTATAGGCCTGATTTTCCGTAAAAGCCATCTTGTCCTCTTGTTCCAACCAACTATCACAAGAAGAGAAAAGCAATAAGCCTAATAATAACGCTATTGATAATCTATTTTTTTTCATGTTACATTCAATTAAAAGGTTACGTTTACTCCAACTGTGTACACTTTGTGTTGCGGATAGTCGAATCCGGTAACAGAAGAGATTTCAGGGTCGAAACCAAAGTCATTCAAGCTATCCCAGCAAAGCAGGTTAGAACCTTCAAAGTAAACTCTAAGCTTTTGTATCAAAGCCTTCTTTGTCCACTTAATCGGCAATGTATAACCTACCACTAAGTTACGCAGACGTAAATAGTTGATTTCCTTTGCATAAAAATCATTCCAGTCTCTGATAGAAGGATTGTTACTGCGAACAGCAGGGAACTTACCACGTTTCCAAGGAGATTTTGTATCGAAGATATCTTCGTGTTGCCAAGAATCTATCACATTGTATACATATCCCATCTGGTCAGTGCCAATACCATACTTCACATGCCAGTCGCCAATAAATGTGTTCATGAAACCACCGGCAAAATCGGCTGCAAAGTCAATGCCCTTATATTCGAAGCCCAAGTTAATACCCATTGAAAGTAAGGGGTTCTTGTTAGCATTACCGCTATCCCAATCATAATCAGTAGCTGCATAACCCAAAGGACGCTTATCATAGTCATCAATCAAGCCATCACCATTAACATCCTTGAAAATCAAGTCACCCGGACGTAAGTTCACGTTGTTAGCACCATCAATGTTCACCGGATAGTTATCAATTTCTTCCTGAGTCTGGAACACACCGATAGTTTCCCACATCCATACGGCACCATTTTTCACATTAGACCAACGGTTAGTCTGTGCCCAACGATATTGATCCCATCCGTTCAAGAAAACTTCACCATAGTTATTTATTGTCTTCTGACGAGCTAAAGTCAGGTTAACACCTACAAAATAATTGAAGTCATTAACGCGATCATTCCATCTCACCATACCATCAATACCACTAACCTGATCGGAGTTCAAATTCTGTTTTTGTACACTATAACCTGCCTCATAAGGGTAGATAATGTCAGTTGGGGTAGCAGGGATACCACTTCTTTTTCTCTTAAAAAAGTCCACTTCCAGTTTCAAGCGATCGTTCAGGAAACCCATATCGAAACCGACATTCATCATAGAAATCTTCATCCAAGAAAGTCCAGTTTGAGGAATTCCTTTGTAAGCAGTGCCTGTAGTATAAGCATCTGGAGCATTCCCCAAAGGATTATTGCTTATGATAGCTCCTCCATTGTTAAATGCATAACCAGGCAAGTAAGCAAAGTCCGGATAACTGCTATTAAAGTTTCTAGCCATGTCATCGCCCATTTCACCATAAGAAGCTCTCAACTTAATGCTGGAAATCCAATCAGCCACCTTAGAGTCTTTGTAAAATTCTTCTTCAGACAGACGCCATGCACCGGAAACTGACGGGAAGAAGCCCCATTGATTACCCGGTAAGAAACGCCAGGAAGCATCATAACGACCGGCAAAATCAATGATATACTTTTCTTTATAAGAATAGCCTGCACGGAAAATGAAACTGGCTGTAGTAATGGTACGTACTGAATTACTTACAGTATTATTAGCATTCGTTGTAATATTTTCTACAAACGGATTTTCTACTGGACTCTGAGCCACAGTCAAATATTTCCGGTCTTCTTTAAAGAATTCAAAACCTGCGACGGCTGTCACATGATGATCCTTGGCAAAAATATGATCGTAATTCAAGGTAAACTGCCCCATCATTTCAACTTTATGATTTCTTACATCTCCACGATAAGTATCAGTTTTTGTAGATGCTACTTTGTACTCCTGTGTGGCAGGGTCATACCTATATTCATTCCAACTCTTCTCATTATCTGTCTGATGAAGAGTTTCGTAATAATAAGACAGCAAACCTTTAGCTGTTAATCCTGGAAGCGGTGTCTTATATTCCAAATTTGCACTAAGCTGAATAGTACGGAAGTCTTTCTGGTGCTTACCAGCATTGTCAATAGTATAAGCAGCCATATTACGAGCACCGTCATGAGTCGGGGTAATATAATTCAGATAATCCGGATTATCGTTAGCATACGGGCGCATAGTCGGAATCAAATTAAAGATAGAATTACGCATCTGGAAGTAATCGTCTCCACCAGGAAGTGCTGGATTGACATTTTGCTCTATTTTACCCAATGTCTGAAAACCTACCTTGAATTTATCGGTCAACTGCATATTAAAGTTAGCCTGTAAGTTCGTACGGTTATAGTTGTATTCTTTGAACACGGCATCCTGATCAATATGTCCTACCGAAATGTAATAATCTGTCTTCTCTGTGCCACCGCTGATATTAGCATTTACATAATACTGAGGAGCAGCATTGCTTACAAAATTATCCTTCCAATCATATCCACGATAATCTTCACCTGTAGCCGGATTATAATATCCTGTCCGCCATTTCTCCAAATCAGCCTTAGCATTAGCAATATTATCAGCTCCAGTCAGGTTTCCATCATTGGCTTGCTTCATGTAGTTACCCCATTTCCATTGGTAAGCATTCAGCAGTTCAGGATACTTTGTCCATCCTTGCCATCCCATGTGAGCATTCAGATTTATCTGAGGCTTCTGTCCTTTTTTACCGGTTTTTGTAGTAATCAAAACCACACCGTTGGCAGCCTTCACACCATAAATAGCAGCAGCACCATCCTTCAGAATAGATACATTCTCAATATCGTGAATATCCAAGGCATTGAATGCTGTCTCATCTTTCATGATACCGTCGATAACATAGAGAGGAGTACCCATGTTACGAATCTCAAGGTTAGTCGAAGTTCCCGGTTGACCAGACTTCTGACGTGCCGTAATACCTGATACTTTACCTACCAAAGCATTGGCAGCCGATGTTGATGTAGAACGGGTCAAATCTTTATTGTTCACCGAACTTACCGCTGCAGCCACTGTAGCTTTCTTCTGAGTGGCATATCCCACTACCACAACTTCGTCAAGCAACTCTGTATCTTCCTTCAGTGTAACATCCAGGTTTCGTTTTCCCTTTACGCTGATCTCCTGCGGTGCATAGCCCACAAAAGAAACTGTCAGAACTGCATTAGTTCCCTTAACAGAAAGTGTAAACTTACCATCGACATCAGTAATCGTTCCGTTGGTAGTTCCTTTCTCCATAATGTTTACTCCAGGCAAAGGTTCACCTGTAACATCTTTCACTATACCTGACACAGCTATATTTTGTGCCTGAAGCATTGCGGAAGACACTAAAACAACTAATAATAAGAAGAAATTCTTCCTTCTATTACCAGCCGAGATTAACTCATTTAAAAAGTGCTTCATAAGTTATTATTTAAAATTAAACATAAATTAGTTTATCTGTATATTATTGAAAACTGAAAAATGAGAACTTATCTGAAAACTTATTATTTTACCTTAACTATGAATATCTTATATCATGCTTGTTTCAATGTTTTTTTTAACGCCCTCCTTTCTTGATCCTTAAAAGTGAATACTCATTTATTTTTATAAACTTTAAATGCTTTTTGTTCTCCTGAAACTAAACACACATTCAAAATATAAAACCCTGAAAACGTTCCATGCATCGGGAATGTGTATTCCTCATCTGTTACCTTCATATCTTCGGTCCATAACCGTCTTCCTGCCAAATCTGTAAGCTCTACCTTTGAAATATCTTCTTTACCTTTATTTACCAGAAAAAGCTGATCCCCTGAAATATATGCCGAAAGTGAATTTCCATCAATCGTTTCGATTCCGGTCTCCGGATCCTGCCCATAATCGGAAGACTGATATTTCGAATATCTATTATTCAATTCCTCTACCTTGGATTTCGGCATAGCTTCTACTTCCTCCAGATCATAAGTACCAAAAGCATCCTTAAAACGAATCATCGGATCCAAGTGAGCAGCAAAGTTCCACGTCAATGCTTCCATAATAGAATTCATTCTTCGACCCGCACCATTGCTTACCCTTACTTGGAAAGCTTCTTGCTGCAAGCCTTCAGGTTGTCCGGGATAAAGTTCCTGTCCCAGATTCATAGACTGTTTCGTATTGTGAGCACTGATACGTGCAACGTGGAGATAATGTTCTTTACCCGTCAACAGATACAGGCGATAGTACACAAATGAGGACCATGCAAAACCTAAATCCGTAGCAGAATGGCCAATAGCTATAATATGCTGTCCGACAATACTTCTGTCTTTAGGCCAATCTGTTCTAGCTGTCTGATCCTTTTCTACCGGTACTTCAAACATATAGCTCCAACTTTCGGTGTATGTAGCAGCTTGTTCTGCAGCAGCCAACCATTTCGGATCTTTTGTAAGGTCATAGATAGCAAGAAAACCATTGATAGCTTGCTGACCGGATTCACTGTCGATAGTCTGCGGATTGTCTACCACACAAGCCACATAGAGATATCTTTCATGAATATTAGCATAAGAAAACTCTGCAGCTTTCAAAGCAGCTGTCTTATAACGTTCATCATTGGTGGCGATATAAAGCTCTACCAGATAACGAACAGCGCAAATAGTCATAAACTTATTCTGATTACCTGCCGGATGTTTACCACCTACAACACTGAAAGGGTCATATTCCAGATAGTAACTACCATCCGCATTCTGATTAGTCACCAGGAATTCACCAAACTTCTTACAGGCATTCAGCCATGAAGGGATATCTATTCCATTACGTTTGGCATAACACCATGCATTCAGCAATCCGGCCATTCCGTTACAAGCTTGGCGCATAGAAGTCTTTGCCCAGTTGTCCCATGTACCCCATAGTGCAGCATAACGTGTCTTGGGAAGTCCTAAATCTGTCAATCCTTGAGAAGCCCATAAATTCAGTACATTGCTTCCTCTTACCTTATATTCCTCATTACCAGTCTCCACACCTGCACGAAACAATGCATAGCCAGCTGTAGGTTGTGAGCCAACAAAACCGATCTCATAAGTATTCTTATTTAAGGAGAAATCTGTCAGTTTCACACTCCATGGGAATCCGGGACCTTTTATATCCTTATCAACCGAACTGTCCAGATAATAATGATTAACAGTTTCAATCAATCCCCGATAAGCAGAATTCAAATTAACATCATAAATCTTTGGATTATACAGATTGAAAGCCAGTTCCCAAGCTTCATTTACAGCATTAGCATAGTCGGAAGTTTTATCTATTTTGAAATAGACATTATAAGTATGTTTATCAAATCCTTTTGTTATGGGATGCATACGTCTGCCCATTCCTCCGGTACGCAAGTCAGAACCTGGATAAGTAACTACAGCAGCAAAAGAGTCAGACTTCTTCCAGTTGACAACACCCACGCCACCAAACTGATAATTTTCGTCGACTACTACACCACGTGAATCATTCAGTACAGTTTCACATTTTGAATCTTTATGTACTAAAGTGAAAGTCAATCCACTTTCTTTTTGACGCATCATCACCACCGGAAGGGGAATGCGGTCTTCTCTATAAAGAAAACTCAAATCAGTAGCGACCGGAATGCCTGCAGGAATATTTCCATCTTTCTCAAAGTTACCTTTATACCAAACAGCAGGAATAAAGTATTCGCTATTTGCCAATACATCTTCCGGTGCAAACTGTAAGCCGAAAGAAGAAGAGAAGCCTTCATCATAAGGATTATCTCCCAACTCAACAACTTTCACGTTGCGTTTCAGTTCAAACTCACCGTTTCCCTTCGCTGTATATACGTCATTTATTTCAAAGACGGTGGTGCGAGGAGTGGTAGTCAGGCGTGCCATCAACTCTACTTTATCACCATCCTTTGTATAAGATGTATAAGTCGGATAGAAAGTATTCATCTTGACGTCAATCAGTAAAGCAGGATTCTGCTCTGTACCCGCATTAAATTCTTTGCCATAAGCAGAGAATGTAACACCATACGTGTTATCTTTCTGACGGGTAATATTCAGTGTTACTTCACCGGATGACAAAGTTGCTTCTTGTGAAAAAGCAAAAGAGGTATAAAGTAAGCAACTTAACAGGAAAAGAAGTTTTAGCGTTTTCATAATAGTACTTCGATTACAATGTAACATTCGTTTTGATGGTGCAAATCTAACGTGAAATAATATAAGAGGATAATCCCTTGCGTACCAAAAAATTGCTCTAATTTGTCTATTTACAAAATTGCCTCAAACGGCCTCCAGAAAGGGAAAAAGAGCAAAAATGCTCTATTCTTCCAAAAAAATGCTATTTCTGTTCAAAGAGGAAAAATTAGAGTTCATATCCACGTATTGTACGTATAGAAATAAATCAAAGATTGCTGATGGACATTTGTTAGTTTTCTGATAATCAGCTAATAGTATTTACCAATGGCTTACTGCAAAATGTAAACGCATTTACTGCCGTATGTAACGGCCTTTACTCCTTATTGTAACACCATTTACCTCGGCATGTAACGAGCTTTACCTCGGTGTGTAAATGGAGTTACCGTGTGGGGTTAACAAAGTTATCATTTGGGATAAATAGAATCTCCATGAAATGAAACAACGATATACTTATCGTTCACCTCACATAAGTAAAAATCGGCTTGCTCTTACAGATTGGTCAAATGCTGTTGTTTTCTGAAAAATTAGCATCATTCCAAAAGGAAAGTTTCGCCTACATTTGCATCGAACTTAAATATATAATATCATGAATATACAACGATTATTAATCTGCATCTGTGTGGTACTAACTGCCGCTATCTCCGCTACTGCTCAAAGCAAAGTATGGAGTACAGAACAAGCTCAGAAATGGGGTAAAGAGAATCCTTGGTATTGTGGAGTTAATTATATTCCTGCCAATGCCATCAACTACACTGCCATGTGGGATAAAACGTCCTTCTCACCCGAAGTGATAGAAAAAGAAATGAAGTTAATGAAGAGTTTAGGTATGAACTGCGCGCGCGTAGTGATGCAATATGCGGTATATGAAGAAGATCCCGCATACTTCATACGTACACTCGACCGCTTTCTAAGTATCTGTGATAAGTACGGTGTAAAAGTAATGCCTATTTTCTTTGATGATTGCGCCTTCGGTGTCAATACAGACCCGACAGTAGGAAAACAACCCGAACCGCTGGAAGGCTGGTACGCCTGGGCCTGGTCTCCATCTCCCGGCTACTCAATGGTAGTAGATGAACGGACTCACGGTAAACTGGAAAAGTATGTAAAAGAAGTAATGAACCACTTCAAAAATGACCCGCGTATCTTTGTATGGGACTTATACAACGAACCTACCAACACCACCATGCCAGAAAGAAGCTGGCCACTCCTCCGTAAAATCTTCACATGGGCGCGTGAAGTGAATCCGAAGCAACCCATCACATCAGGACTCTGGAACGGAAACAAAGAGCTAAATGACTTCCTTGCATCAAACTCAGACATCATCACTTTCCACTGCTATGCTTCGAAAGAAGAAACTGAAAAAGTAATGAAAGAGCATCTTAAATTAGGTCGTCCTACCATCTGTACCGAGTGGATGAACCGTGTAGCCCACTCCACCATTCCGGAGATTCTTCCAATGTTGAAAGAAGCACATGTAGGCAGTATGATGTGGGGACTGGTAAATGGAAAGACGCAGACCCATCTATGCTGGGGACACCGTCCTGAACAATTGCCTTACACCGGAGTATGGCAACATGACATTTACAAGGGAGATTATACTCCGTATTCAGCTAAAGAAATTGAAATAATCAAGAAAACAACCAAGTAATCACATGAAAACATTTCTATTAACCCTTGCGTTAACAGCCTCCACTTCTTTGTGGGCGCAAAGTGAACAGGCTGTCATAACCATTCAGGCAAACCAGCCCCGACAGACCATCAGTAAACACATTTACGGACATTTTGCCGAACATCTGGGACGTTGTATCTATGATGGTTTCTGGGTAGACCCCAACATGAATGTACCTAAAGACGGACGTATCCGCATGGATATTGTCAACGCTTTGCGCGACATCAGTGTACCTAATCTCCGGTGGCCCGGTGGCTGTTACGCTGATGAATATCAATGGCGTGACGGCATTGGAGACCCAGCCAAACGTCCCGTAACGCTCAACAGTCACTGGGGAGGTGTAACCGAGGATAACAGTTTCGGTACAGATGAATTCATGAAACTCTGTAAGTTACTTGGCTGCGAACCTTATATTTCAGCCAATATGGGTACTTCAACTCCTAAAGACCTGCGCGACTGGATTGAATACCTCAACTTCAGTGGAAAAACCCACCTGACCCAACTCCGTGAACAAAATGGTCATAAAGAGCCCTATGGAGTAAGTTTCTTCGGCATTGGAAATGAAAGTTGGGGATGTGGTGGTAATATGACTCCTGAATATTACGCTGAGCAATATCGTGTCTTCCAGGAATATGCACGTAATTACTCTAACCACCCCATTAAGAAAATAGCCTCCGGTCCCAACAGTGCCGATTACAACTGGATGGAAATATGTCTGAAGAAAATACCGTCATATGCATTATGGGGCATTTCATTGCATTACTACACCATCGCTACGGGAAATTGGGGACAGAAAGGCTCTTCTACCCAGTTTGACGAGAAAGAATACTTTGGCGGAGTAAAAAATGCATTATACATGGAAACCTTAGTGAAGAACTACTCTGCCATGATGAATAAATATGATCCGGAAGAAAAAATAGCATTAGTCGTAGATGAATGGGGTATCTGGACAGATGTAGAGCCAGGCACCAATCCGGGCTTCCTGTATCAGCAGAACACCATGCGCGATGCCCTTATTGCCGCCTCTACCCTGAATATTTTCAACAATCATTCCAACCGGATACGCATGGCCAATCTGGCACAAGCTATCAATGTGCTGCAAGCCTTGATCTTGACAGATAAGGAAAAGATGTTGCTGACCCCCACCTATCATATATTCAAGATGTATAAAGTACATCAGGAAGCCAACCTGTTGGAATCCAGTGTCAGCGTCAACGACTATCAATATGGTAATGAAAGTATTCCTGGGGTCAATGTCTCGGCATCTAAGGATAAAAACGGAAAGATACACGTTTCTGTAGTAAACCTGAACCCTAAGAAAGCAGTACCCGCCAATGTCATTCTGAACGGCTACAATGCTAAACAAATAAAAGGAGAGGTTTTGACTTCCGCTTCATACACAGATTATAATTCTTTCGATAAGCCCGACAAGATTGCAATGAAAGAATATAAAGACTTCAAAAAGGAAAGTAACGGCAATATCAGTATGAAACTGCCTCCATTAAGCATTGTAACATTAGAAATACAATAAGTTTTCAAATAAAATAAGAATAGAAAGATTGTTTTTAAACTACTCAGGTCATTGAGAAATAGAATTTTTCAATGACCTGAGTTTCTTTTATCACTGCTTCACATGACTCTTAGCAAAGTCTTTCGGCAGCACCCCAAACTGCTTTTGGAAGCTCTTTGAGAAGTACGACAACGAGCGTATTCCCACAATCATACAGATTTCATTAATCCTGTACTCCCCTTCCAGCAACAACTCAGCAGCTTTTTTCAAGCGGATGATACGAATAAAGTCACCGGGAGTCAATTCCGTAATCCCCTTTAGTTTCCGGTGCAGACTGGTACGACTCATATTCACTTCCCGTGCCAAATCATCAATATTAAACGTATCATCATCCAGATTCTGCCTGATAATTTCCGTCAGTTTATTCAGGAAGTCCTCATCCGCTTTATTCTGTGCCATACTATTGGTAGCAATATACGGACTATTAACAAAGTTCTGCCGGAGTTTACTTCTGTTTTCCAGCAAATTCTTAATCTGAACCAATAGATGAGGCATCGCAAAAGGCTTCTCCATATACGCATCCGCCCCACTATTCAACCCTTCAATCTTATTGTTCAGTGTAGTCTTAGCCGTCAGCAGAATAATAGGAATATGGCAGGTTTCAAGGTTTGATTTAATCTCATTACACAGTTCCAGTCCATCTTTCAACGGCATCATGATATCCGAAACAATGAGATTTACAATATCTCCCTTGAGTACCTCCATCGCCTCCTCTCCATTATTGGCAGTGAGCACCTTGTAATATCTGCTCAACTGGACAGACAGGAAAGATTGGAGCTCTTCATTATCCTCAACCACCAGTATGGTTTCCTTAGCAGAGAAAGAATCTTCAAGTACCACAGTCGAAATATTCTCTCCGTCAGTTATTGCATCTTCAATCAAAACATCTTCCTCGGTCTGTTGAGCATCAGCCGATGCATTGGTAGGTATTTCCACTACAAAGGAAGTATCTTCCGCCTCTTCATCCAGATACAACTGTCCGTTATGCAGCTGCACCAACGAAGATGCCAACGTAAGTCCGATACCCGAACCCGGTTGCGTAGGATGAGCCCCTTTTATCTGGAAGAAAGCTTCGAAAATACGTTCCCGCATATCCGGTGGAATGGGCGTACCGTCATTCTTCACAGTAATCCGGAAAATGCGGTCATCCTCACTCACCGACAGTATGGCTTTAATGTATGTAGATGAATATTTAATAGCATTATTAAACAGATTACTGCACACCTTCGTTACCGCTTCTTCGTCCACCAGTGCCATCACTGCATGATCGGGACATTCCAGTATCATCTCCAGCTTCTTCCGCTTACCTGTCGGGACGAAACGATTGAATGTATTAGCCACCAATACATTGACATTCCGTACCTTCAGAGACAACGTAAACGCTTTAGACTCTATCTTACGGAAATCCAGCAACTGATTCACCAACACCAGCAACCGATCTGTGTTCCGTTCCATTGTTATCAGGTTCTCTTTCGTTTCATGCTCATCCGGATGGGAGGTCAGAATATAATCGAGAGGCGCCTTAATCAATGTAATCGGAGTTCGTATCTCATGCGCAACATTCGTAAAGAAGTCTATTTTAGCCTTATATATTTCCTCTTTCTTCTGCTGTTCCTGATGAGCCATTTTCTCATCTACCTGCCTCTTCTTCTTCCGTACATAAAATCGGATGACACCGAAAGACATACCCAGAATCAGCAAGGTATATAGTGCGTAAGCCCAAGAGGTCCGCCACAGCGGAGGAATAATATTGATATTCACTACAGTATTCGTATCACTCCAATCATGGCCATCCCTCGAGTATTTGATATGAAGTATATAATCACCGGGAGAAATACTGTTATACGCTATTCTAAAGACATTGTCCACGTAATTCCATTTCTTATCAATCCCCTCCAGCATATAAGCATACTTCCCGTTTCCTTCGGTTGAATAATTCAATGCAGAGAAGCTGAAGCTGAAAGTAGCCTGGTCATAATTCAGGTTAATTGTATTTGCATACGGTATGGCCTTATCCAATACATGATCGGAAGTTCCTACCTGAACCTCCTGATTAAATATATAGAATCCTGTCAGGACGACGGAATACTTGTTTTCATTCGGATGGAAGTTCTTGGGATTGAAAGCTACAAAACCGTCTATACTGCCAAAATATAGTGTTCCATCTTCAGTCTTGATACCGGAATTGTAATTGAACTGCTTACTCCGCAATCCATTAGGAAGATTATACAGCGCCTCAACACTCATCGTTTCAGGATTAAAGTTCACTAACCCGTTACTGGTACTCAACCAGAAATGCTGATGATCATCTTCCAGAATCTTGTACACCACATTGCTGGGAAGTCCTTGTTTCGTAGTGATACGCGTAAAAGTATCATCCATCTCATTGTAACGGCAGAATCCACCGTCCTCGGATGCAAACCACAAGCGCTTTTTGCTATCTTCAAAAACACAGGTAATCCGGTCGTAACAAAGACTGTTAGGATTCTTCACATCATGGCGGAACCTCTTTATTTCCTTGGTATCTGGATTATATCTGACTACCCCAAGATTGTAAGTAGTAAACCAGATATCTCCGTTCTTATCCTCCAGGATATCACTGATGAACATGCCATTCATAGGCATGAATACCTTGAAACCATCTATTTCGGGCACATACGTATAAAGTTCCGTAGTCGAACTCACCCAGGTAGTATTCCGGCTATCCGTATAAATGGCAAATATATCATTATTGAGGATCGAATTTGGGCGTCCATCCTTCTCGTAATGCCTGCAATGGTTTGTTTTTAAATCCAGTACATCTATTCCTTTAGTAAAGGTTCCGATCCATAACTTATCACCTACCAGATTCAGACATTGAATATTCGTAAAAGAAATATTCATCGGTTTAGTCTTATCGGATATATGTGTAAACAGCCCGGTATGGGTATCGTAGTAGTTCAACCCGTTATCTTCCGTGGCAATCCACAAATTACCCTTCCGGTCACTCACAAACTCCCTGACTCTGTAACCGCTAATAGAGTTTTTATAGGCAATGGGATAGAAGTTCTCAAAATAAGAATACTGCTTAGGAATATAGTCCACACCGCCAAAGTAACTTCCAACCCAAATCCCCCCTTCCCTATCTTTAAAAAGGGCATAAATGGCATTATCAGAAATAGACAAATCATTGTATGCTTCATAAGTGATATGCTGAACCGAGCCTCCTTTCAAGACGTAAATGCCACTTTCTGCACCTACCCAATATTCATCTTTTGAAATCTTTTCAATATGCCGCACATAAATATCAGAATTTCGCGACTCATCAATTTGGAGTTTTTTAGATTCTCCGGTTTCTTTATTGATAAGAAACAATCCTTTATCCAGAGTACCCAAAAGTATATACTGCTCCTTATAAGCACAGATAGCGGTAGGAGTATTGTCATTCCGCGCTAAAAAGGTTGTTTTATCTCCATCGATATCATATTTGATAACCCCTATATCGGGAAAAGCAAGATAAGCAGTTCCATCTTCATCCAAAAATAGCGCCCGGGGGGCATAAGCTGTGTAGGGTGCAAACCGATCATGCATATTATAAAGTTTGTCCTCCGATGGCTGGTAAATGAATAGTCCGTCACCGGAAAGTATCCATACCCTATCCGACTTATCAATATAAATCTTATTGATAAATCCGTCTACCCTTTCCTGCTTATCTGTTTGCTTATTGAAATTCGAGAAAGTCTCCGTAAAAGGATCATAAAGAGAAATCCCTTTATCCGTGGCAATCCATAAGGTTTTGTCCTTATCTTCAGTGATACAGTATATCATACTGTTCCGAAGTTCATTAATAGAGTCACCACGTTGGTAGACTTTAAAGTCATGCCCATCGAACCTGTTCAGGCCGTTCTTGGTTCCCACCCAGATAAACCCTTTACTGTCCTGAAACAAGCACATTACCGTATTATGTGACAAACCGGAATTATTGTTATAATGCTTAATCTGTTGTGCCCAAAGGTTCCCCAAACAGAATATCCCCAAGAATAATATTAGTATAATCTTTCTCATAAGAATATGTTTTTCATGTAGCTCGAACTACTGATGCAAATTTAGGAATTAAAATCAATTCCGGCATAAGAAGAGCATAGAATAAAGGCCAAAAGGCCCATTCTGGTCGAAAAACGCTAAAAATGGCAAAATAGTATCTTTTCAGAACCTCCTGCCCCTTCTCATTAATATATAGAATGAGTGAAAAGTGTCATTTTTTGGTGTTGTACTGCCAAGGCTTTGGGCTAATCTTCAGTATGTTTGCAGCCGGCAGAGTTAGATTTGTTAATCACTAAATTTATGTAGTTATGCAAAACTGTAAAACCAAAAGAGAAGTAATAAAAATGGTGCTGGATGGTCAAAAACCTCCTTATGTACCTTGGTCTTTCAAATTTACGCAGGAGCCCAAAGAACAACTGCAAAAGTACTACGGTGTAGAAGATCTGGACGTAGTATTAGGTAACCATGTTCTTCAGTTAGGTAGCGATATCGGTTTCTTCGAATACCTGGGCAATGAGCTGTATCAAGATGTATTTAAAGTAGTATGGGATCGTAGCATCGATAAAGACATCGGTGACGTAAAAAGTATCGTACTACCGGAACCTACCCTGGAGGGATATACATTCCCCGACCCGTTGGATCCCCGCTTCTTTGCAAACATCGAATCGGAAATAGCAGCCAAACCGGATATGTTCCGTTGTTTCCAGATCGGTTTCTCATTGTACGAACGCGCATGGACTATGCGCGGCATGGAAAACCTGTTGATGGACTTCATTATCAATCCTGAGTTTGTTCACCAACTGCTAGATGCCATCTGCGACTATAACCTGGCACAAGTAGATAAGGCACTTGAATATGACATCGATGCCGTTTATTTTGGTGACGACTGGGGACAGCAAAAAGGTCTCATCATGGGATACGACATCTGGAAAGAATTTATATATCCCCGTCTGAAACGCATGTACGGTCATGTACGCGCTGCCGGAAAATATGTAATGATACATAGCTGCGGTGACGTGGACGAACTGTTCGATGACTTGGTTGACATCGGCCTGAACTCTTTCAATCCTTTCCAACCCGAAGTGATGGATGTATACGACATCCTGCCCCGTTACCGCGGACGCCTCGCATTCCATGGTGGATTATCCATGCAAAAGATACTTCCATTCGGAACCCGTGAAGAAGTAGTTGCCGAATCGGAACGACTACTTGAACTGGGAAAAGAAGGCGGATACATATTCTCTCCCTCCCACTCGGTAGAAGGAGATACGCCATTTGAAAACATGTTAGCATTTATCGAAGTTGCACAGAAACAATTAAAACAATAATACCATGAGCGATTTAATGAATTTAAAAGAGGCTATAGTCAATGGAAAACTGGAAGAAGCAAAAGCCATTGTCAACGAAGCCCTTGAGGCAGGAGTGAATGAACAAGAAATAATCAACAACTACCTTATCAAAGGAATGGAAGAAATAGGCGAACGTTTTGATCAGGGAAAAGCGTTTGTCCCGAACCTGCTGCTGGCAGCACGTGCCATGAAAGGTTGCCTTGAAATCCTGAAACCAAGATTAAAAGACGGATCAGGAGCCTCATTGGGAACATTGGTCATCGGGACTGTAAAAGGTGACCTGCACGACATCGGAAAGAATCTGGTAGCATCTATGCTTGAAGGCTGTGGCTTTGAAGTCATCAACTTAGGTGTAGACATCTCCGACTCACAATTCGTTGATGCCGTACGAAAGTATAATCCTCAGATCGTATGCTTATCAGCTCTGCTGACTACTACCATGAGCTATATGAAAAAGGTGATCGATACCCTGACCAATGAAGGTTTGCGCCAAAAAGTGAAAGTTCTGGTAGGAGGCGCTCCTGTAAGTGAAGAATTTGCCATACAGATCGGAGCAGACGGATATAGTTCCAACGCCAACGGCGCAGTCATTTTAGCTAAAAGAATTTTGGGAAAATGCTAGAACAGAAGCAGATAAGAATACAAGACTTAGAAATCTCCGAAAAGGATATCTATCTGGCTATGGGGTATCAAGGAAATGTTCCCGACAGCTATGTGTGTGAACTCATAGCTGAAACATACTCCGAAATAGTACCCCTATGCCTCCCCCGGTATATGTACCGGATACAGGAAGCCAGACAGATATCCCGGCAGAAAATGGAAATCGAGGGTACCGAGTTTACCACAGGAGGCATTATCGGTTCTTATCTGCAAGGAATGACACAAGTATGCTTGTTTGTTGCAACGGCGGGAAAAGAATATGATGCCTACCTGCATACTCTCAAAGCGCAAGATAACATTATCAAAGAATACATTGCCGACTCCATCGGAAGTGTCATTGCCGAAGCTTGTGGAATCTCGCTCGCTAAAGAATTAGAAACCGTTAGCGAGCTCTTCCACACACTTCCCTATAGTCCGGGATACTGCGGATGGAACATCCGGGAACAGCAAAAGTTATTCTCATTCTTCCCGCCGGAACCTTGCGGAATAACCTTGTCGGATTCATTCCTCATGTCTCCGGTCAAGTCTATCAGCGGATTCATAGGTTTAGGTAAAGAGTTGCGCCCCCAGCCTTACCGTTGTGAAATATGCAACAATAAACAATGTTATAAAAGAAAGGAAAACAAGATATGAAAAATATGAAAGAATGGTGCCACGACGTAATAGCCACTCCCGAAAGAATAGCTATCCCCATCATGACGCACCCCGGCATCGAACTGTGTGGTAAGACCGTAAAACAAGCTGTTACCAACGGAGAAACACATGCCGAAGCTATCTGTAAATTGGATGAAGTCTATCCGGCAGCTGCATCCACTGTAATCATGGACCTGACGGTTGAAGCAGAATGTTTCGGTTCGGAAATTGTATTTGCCGAAAATGAAGTGCCGAATGTCGTAGGCAGATTAGTCCACGATCATGCTTCCATCGTTGCCCTTCCGGTACCTTCCATCCAGTCCGGGCGTATGCCCGAATACCTGAAAGCCAACAGATTGGCAGCAGAGAATATCACTGACAAACCTGTATTCGGTGGATGTATCGGCCCTTTCTCTTTGGCAGGACGATTGTACGATATGTCGGAAATGATGATGGCCCTCTATATGGAGCCCGACAGCATACGGCTTCTGCTTGAAAAATGCACAGAGTTCATTACCAATTATCTGCGTGCCATGAAAGAGACTGGAGTAAACGGAGTCATCATTGCCGAACCGGCAGCCGGATTAGTCTCTAATGAAGACTGCTCTTCATTCTCCTCGACTTACATCAGCCGCATTGTCGAAGAATTGCAAGATGATAACTTCATGATTGTGCTTCACAATTGCGGAAATACCGGCCATTGCACCGCCGCCATGGTTGAGACCAAGGCAGCCGGACTTCACTTTGGTAATAAAATAGACATGGTACAGGTACTGCAGGAATGTCCCGAAGATATTCTGGTGATGGGAAACATCGATCCTGTAGGCATATTCAAGATGGCAACACCCGAGAAAGTCAAAAAAGAAACACTTGAACTGTTACAGAAGACAGGAAAATGGAAGAATTTCATATTATCATCAGGCTGCGATGTTCCGCCCGAAGTGCCAATGGAGAATATAGATGCCTTCTACCAAGCCTTGAACGAATATAACCGTCAATAAAAAATAGAACCCGTTCCTGCGAACGGAAAAAATCTTAGTACCGGAAATGAAAAATATATCGCTGCTACTTCTTTTATCACTAACCATTCTTTCTTCAGCCTGCCGGTCAAAGTCTGAAAAAACAGTGGTTACCGACAAAGTCTCTAAGGAAGCCCAACCGTTTCCTCTCTCCGATCTGAGGTTACTACCGGGAAGTCCCTTCAAACATGCCATGAACAAAAACGGTGAATGGCTGCTGGATTTAAGTGCCGACCGTTTACTGCATCGCTTCCGTCTCAATGCGGGTCTGACGCCCAAAGGAGAAATATACGGTGGCTGGGAAAGTCTGGGAGTCTCCGGACATACGCTTGGACACTACCTCTCGGCATGTGCCATGATGTACGCCGCTAGTGGTGACGAACGCTACAAGGAACGGGTAGATTATATCATAAAAGAGTTGACAGAATGCCAGGATGCCCGTAAGACCGGCTATGTAGGTGGCATACCCAATGAAGATAAAATCTGGGCAGAAGTATCTTCCGGTGATATCCGTTCGCAAGGATTCGACCTGAATGGCGGCTGGGTGCCCTGGTACACGTTGCACAAACTATGGGCAGGGCTCATCGATGCCTATCGTTACGGCAACAATGATCAGGCTAAAGAAGTAGCTGTCAAACTATCCGACTGGGCTGTCAACAATTTCGGAGGTCTGTCTGAAGAATCTTTCCAGAAAATGCTGGCATGCGAATTCGGAGGAATGAACGAATCGTTTGCCGACATGTACGCCATAACAGGCAACGAAAACTATTTGAAACTGGCTCGTCAGTTCTACCACAAAGCCATCCTCGACCCTTTGAAAGAACAACGGGATGAGCTGGAAGGCAAGCACTCCAACACGCAGGTACCCAAAATCATAGGAGAAGCCCGCCTGTACGAACTGACCGGCGATAAAGACATGCAAACCATAGCCACCTTCTACTGGGATCGCATTGTCAACCATCACAGCTACGTGAACGGTGGTAACAGCAATTATGAGCATTTAGGCAAACCAGATTGCCTGAACGACCGCTTGAGTCCGTTCACCTCGGAAACCTGTAACACCTACAATATGCTAAAACTCACCAAGCATTTATTTGCCTGGGACCCGCAAGCTGCCTATATGGACTATTATGAACGTGCCTTGTACAACCATATACTCGCTTCACAAAATCCTGATGATGGCATGGTTTGTTACAGTGTTCCTCTGGAATCCGGTACAAAGAAAGAATTCAGTACTCGTTTCGACTCCTTCTGGTGTTGTGTAGCCAGTGGCATCGAGAATCATGTAAAGTATGCCGAAAGTGTCTTCTTCCAGTCTACTCAGGATGATGGATTATTCATCAACCTATTTATCCCAACTTCCCTGAACTGGAGAGAAAAAAGAATGAAAGTAAAACTGGAAACACAATTCCCGACAGATCACCAGGTACGCATCACATTTGAGGGAAAATCCCAAAAGTTTTCTTTGCACATCCGTTATCCCCGTTGGGCAACACAGGGTATCAAAGCAACCCTGAACGGCAAGGAAAAAACAGTAACCGGCACTCCCGGCTCTTACTTCACCCTGAACGGTGAATGGGGAAAAGATACCGAATTAATACTGGACATCCCGATGGAAATCTACACCGTATCCATGCCCGACAACCCCAACAGAATGGGTATCTTCTACGGCCCTGTATTGCTTGCCGCACCCTTAGGAACAGAAGATTTACAGGCATATGAAATTCCCTGTTTCGCCTCTGACGCAGAATCAATCATCAGTGCCATCCAACCTGTCCCGGGCAAGCCTTTGGCTTTCACTGCCAACACTACTGCCAACGCCCAGCTCCCGTTGATGCCTTTCTATGCCATCCACGGTCAGAAGCATGCAGTCTATTTCGACAAGTTCTCTACACAAGAATGGACAAAGAAAGAAAAAGAATATCAGGCTCTGATCGAAAAACAGAAAGAACTGGAAGCCCGGACTACGGATTACCTCCGCATCGGTGAAATGCAACCCGAAAGAGACCATGACCTGCAAGCGGAGAATTCGAAAACAGGCGATGTCAGCGGAAATAAATACCGTGACGCCTTCAATGGTTGGTTCTCCTTTACTGTAAAAGTGGACCCAACCAAAGAGATGCAAATGCTCTGTTCCTATTGGGGAGCAGACAAGGATAAACGCAATTTCGACATCCTGATAGACGGCAAGAAATTTAAAACAATCAACTTGCAGGGCACACACGGTCCGAAGGTCTTTGAAGAAGAGTATACAATTCCCCTCTCCTTTACCCAAGGGAAAGAAAAGATAAATGTACGCTTCCAGTCACATCCTGACTGCTATGCGGGAGGCTTATTTGGATTCAGAATGCTGCAAAAGAGATAACAGGTACGTACTTACTCCTTACCTACTCCCTACCTACTCCTTATCTACTCCTTGCATATAGATAAGGAGAAGGTAGGAGGCAATCTAAGTTAAAAACAGGCTGAGTATAAAAGAGGAGTCGGATATTCTTCATTTAATGCTTAATGTTATGAATAAAAATAAAGAAAAAAACAATTTTTTATTTCCAATGGTGATTATGTCTATCCTGTTTTTCATGGTAGGCTTCATCACAACAATGAACAATTCGCTAATTGATTTTCTATCTTCCAGCAAGTGGATGCTTTCTTTCTCTGAGAAGCAATTGGTGAATACCGCTTTCTTTGGAGCTTATTTATTCTCCATACCCCTATCCTATCTGCTGAATAAGCTGGGGTACAAGGCTTCGGCCGTACTATCGCTATTCGTGGTAGGCGTAGGGTTCATCCTGACCTATCCGGCAGTAACCATGGGATACGTGCCGTTCCTGATCTCCATGTTCCTTGTGGCATCGGGCATAGCACTGTTACAAATCGTACTGAATCCTTATGTTCTGGCCTTAGGTTCGCCCAACGAGGCAGCCAGCCGCCTCAATCTGGTAGGTTTCTTCAATTCTGCAGCTACTGTTGCTGCCCCCATATTTGTAACCATGCTTATATCTGCCGAGACCATCAGCGAAACAGCCCCCGTTGAATCACGCCCGGATGCAACAAACGTGCAAATGCCGTTTTTGATTATTGCAGGAATCGCTTTTATTCTTTGTCTACTACTCTATTTCTTACATCTGCCCGAAATTAAGGAAGAACCGGCAGATAAGGCACACAGCAGCAGTAGCCCCTATAAATATCCGCACCTCATATTCGGTGCTATCGCCATATTCGTCTATATGGGTGTAGAAATCGGTATCCCAAGTTTCCTACCCGATAGAATGAGAGCCTTAGGCATAGACTCAGTCAATCTGCTGGGTTACGAATTGAAAGGTACAGGCGTTTTGTCTATCTATTGGGGCGGATTGATGGTAGGGCGGTTATTCGGCTCCATCCTGTTGAGGAAAATAAAAGTGCGCACGGCTATGGTCTTCTGTTCAGGTATGGCTATGCTTTTCCTGATCGTCTCCTTGCTGATAAACAATGAAGCATCCATCATTCTGATGCTGCTCTGCGGCTTCTGCAACTCCATCATGTGGGGAAGCATCTTTAACCTGGCTTCCGAAGATTTGGGAGAACATACGAAACGGGCTTCCGGCATCATCTGCACATTTGCCATAGGCGGAGCTATTTTACCTCCATTGATGGGAGCGCTTCAGCAAAGCTTTGGAACGGATGCACTGACTATTGGTACATCGGCAGCACTGAGTTGCCTGATTATTTATTACTTGTACCTCATCCTGTTTACGGTAAAACTTTCCAGGATACGCCCACATAAAAAATAAAATTCTATTAACAACCTGATAATTAACAATAAGCTGATGAAAATAAAACTGTTAACCCTGACTGCCTGGACTGCATTAACCTTAATGCCTGTTGCAATACATGCCCAGTATCCCGGCCAGATTGAAGATATAACAAAAGTGAAAGTCAACGTTCCTTTAAAGGCCTTGTCTTTCAACTATTCCGACGTCCGTTTACTGGACGGTCCTTTCAAACGTGCTATGGAAGTTGACCAGCGCTGGCTGAAAGAAGCTGATGTAAACCGCTTCCTGCATACTTTCCGCGTCACTGCCGGACTGGCTACAGGAGCGCAATCTTTAGGAGGTTGGGAGTCTTTGGATTGTGAGGTGCGCGGGCATACTACCGGACATCTTCTCAGTGCTCTTAGTATCATGTATGCATCTACCGGTGATGAACAATACCGTACCAAAGGAGCAGAGTTAGTAAAAGGACTGGCCGAATGCCAACAGACACTGGGCAAAAGCGGTTATCTGAGTGCTTTCCCGGAGTATTTTATCGACCGGGCAATTAAAGAAGAAATAGTGTGGGCCCCCTTCTATACCTTGCATAAAGTATATGCCGGACTGCTCGACCAATACTGCCTCTGCGGCAACCAACAGGCTATGGACGTGCTTCTGGGAATGTGTGACTGGGCATACAACAAACTTAAGCCTTTGAATGAGGCACAACTCCAGGGCATGCTGAACAGTGAGTTTGGTGGAATGCCTGAAACGCTCTACAATGTATATGCCATCACAGGAAACACCAAGCACAAGGAATTGGCTACCCTATTTTATCATAACAGCATACTGGATCCTCTGGCAGCCCGGAAAGACAGTTTAGCCGGTATTCATGTAAATACCCAAGTTCCAAAGGTCATCGGTGAAGCACGCGGTTACGAACTGACCGGAAACTCACAAAGTGCTACGATTGCCAACTTCTTCTGGGAAGCTGTAGTCAAGGACCATACTTATGTGACAGGTGGAAACAGTGATAAAGAGATATTCAGTAAACCCGGTATCTTGTCCGACCAGCTAAGTGAAAATACCACAGAAACCTGCAATACCTACAATATGCTGAAACTGACGCGCCACTTGTTCACCTGGGATGCTTTACCTACTTACGCTGACTACTATGAACGTGCGCTTTACAATCATATTCTCTCTTCACAAAACCCGGAAACAGGTGGCGTCACGTATTACCATACTCTCCATCCCGGAAGTTGCAAAAAGTTCCATTATCCTTTCCGCGACAACACCTGTTGCGTAGGTACCGGATACGAGAACCATGCCAAATACGGTGAAGCTATTTACTACAAAACAGCCGATCAAAACGGACTTTATATCAACTTGTTCATTGCTTCTGTACTGAACTGGAAGGAGAAAGAACTGACCATCCGTCAGGAGACGAAGTATCCGGATGAGGCTTCTACACAGATCATCATTGACTCGGCTCCGGAAACAGGAGTGCAAATGCCGGTCATGCTTCGCTATCCTTCCTGGGCCATCGACGGTGTGACCATTAAAGTCAATGGCAAGAAACAGCATGTAAAGAAAGTACCCGGCAGCTATATCCGTATAAACCGTAACTGGTCTAAGGGAGATGTAATCACAATGGAAATGCCCATGTCACTGCATATAGAATACATGCCCGACACAAAGGAAATGGGTGCCATCTTATATGGTCCGATTGTACTGGCTGCCGAATTGGGTAAGACCGAGGATCCGACTAAGAACCCCGAAGTACCTGCATTGATTGGAGATTTCAAGAAAATAGACCAATGCATCCAGCCGGTTGACGGCAAATCGCTGACCTTCCGGACAATAGGTATAGGACAGCCGGAAGATGTCACACTCAGCCCCCTCTTTTGTAATTACAGCCAGCACTATACCGTTTATTTCAAATTCACCGGTAAAAAGTAAAGAATCAAAAGAATGATATACAAAAGCACTATTATGAAAAAACTATTTCTTCTTTTTCTGCTTGCGTATGCCTGCAACGCATTCGCACAAATAAAGATAACTGACCGACAAAAATCGGCCGCAGACTTTCCATTGCATGCCAACGGAAAGAGCTGCAATATCCAGATCGATGCTGCCGATTATGAAGTGGTAAACAAGGTGGCACATCTATTTGCCGAAGATATCGAACGCGTGACAGGGGTAAAAGGCACGGTATCCACTTCTAAATCCGTCCAAGGAAAAGAAGCGGTTATCATCGGAACACTGGGACACAATAGGTTTATAGATGAACTGGTGAAGAAAAACAAGCTGAATGTTTCCTCCATTGAAAACGGATGGGAACAGTATGTTATCAAAGTCCTGGATAAACCTTTCAAAGGAGTGGACAGAGCCTTAATCATCGCAGGTTGCGACCGGCGCGGAACCGCTTACGGCACATTCGCCCTGTCCGAAGCAATGGGAGTATCTCCATTATACTGGTGGTCTGACGTACCTACTAAGAAGCAAAAAACTTTATATCTGGAGACATCGGAATATATTTCCAAGGCACCTTCTATCAAGTATCGTGGTATATTCATCAATGATGAAGGTTGGGGTATCACTCCCTGGGCTGCCAAGACCTTTGAACCGGAACTCGGTGACATTGGTCCAAAAACTTATGCCAAAGTCTGTGAACTGATTCTTCGTATGAAAGGTAATATGCTGGCTCCTGCCATGCATCCGGGTTCCGGTGCTTTCAATAAATATCCCGAAAATAAGGTGGTAGCCGACAGCTATGGTATCGTAATGACTTCCTCCCACTGTGAGCCTTTACTTTTCAACAATGTAACAGAATGGTTCAAAGACTCTATGGGAGACTGGAACTACATAACCAATAAAGATGGCATTAATAAGGTGCTGGATAAACGTATATCAGAAAATAGCCCTTACGAGAATTTCTATACTCTGGCCATGCGTGGTATTCACGACAGCGGTTTAGTGGGAGTAACCAAAGATAACGAGGTGAAACTGATGGAAGAAGTGCTGAATGACCAACGGAATATACTGGCCAAACATATCAATCAGGACATCGATTCCATCCCACAACTATTCGTACCTTACAAAGAAGTGATGGATATCTATGAAAAGGGACTGAAAGTGCCCGATTATGTAACCTTGGTTTGGCCGGATGACAACTATGGTTATCTGAAAAGACTAAGCAACAAAAACGAACAGAAGCGCAAAGGAGGTTCGGGCGTTTATTACCATATCTCTTACTGTGGAGAACCCCATGATTATTTATGGATCAATACCACTACTCCCACGCTTATTTATGAAGAGATGCGCAAAGCTTACGACACAGGTGCTACCCGTTACTGGTTACTGAATGTAGGTGACATCAAACCCGGCGAACTTGGCATGAAGTTTTTCCTGGATATGGCATGGGATGTGGAAAGCTTCAATTTTGAGAAGACTTACACGTACGAAGCTGAATTTCTTGCAAGTATCTTCGGCTCTAAATATGAAAACGAACTGAGAGATATCTTCGAGACTTACTATCTCCTGGCATTCCAGCACAAACCGGAATCTATGGGATGGGGGTATGAATGGAACAATTACCATGACCGCGAACGGATCATCGACACAGACTTCTCCTTTATCAATTACAACGAAGCGGAAAACCGTATGGAAGAATACGACCGCATTGCCGATAAGAGCGAAAAGATATGGAAAGCGCTGCCCAAAGAATACAAGGCTGCTTACTACGAACTGGTTCACTATCCGGTGAAGGGTGCTGCACTGATGAATAAGAAGATGCTGGTGGCCCAGCAAAACCGCTGGTATGCACGCCAAGGACGTGCAGCAACCAATCTGCTTGCCGATCAGGTAAAATCTTACCAGGACAGTCTGGATTACTATACAGATCAGTTCAACTCTCTGCTGAACGGCAAATGGAATCATATGATGTCCATTACTCCGGGCTGGACAGGAACTTACCAGAACATGCCTCCTATAGAGAATATAACCGTTTCCGGAGAAGCTGATATGCAGATATTCATTCCGGGACAGGATTGCACATATGGCATGGGGGCAGTACACGCACTCCCCTGTGTGAATCCGTATACCAAGAACAACTCATTTATAGAACTGTACAATAGAGGCAGTAAACCTTTCACCTGGAAAGCTACGACTCCGGATAATTGGATTAAGCTAAGCCGTACCACGGGCAAAGTAAGCTTACAGGACAGAATCACAGTATCCGTAGATTGGAACAAGGTACCCCAAGGTGACGATGTTGTAGGTGTTATCGAGTTGACTTCTGCTAATCAGACAAAGAAAGTATTCGTCCCCGTCTTCAATCCGGCAAGCCCCACAGTTGAGGAGCTCAAAGGAATGTATATAGAAGACAACGGATGTGTTTCCATCAATGCCGGTAAATTCCACCGAAAAGTGGAAAATAGCGGTATAAAAATCAGAACTATCAAGGGATTGGGATACGAGAACGATTGTGTTCAATTGGGAGAAGCTACCCAGAATGTGCCCAATATGTGGTTCACTAACAAAAGCCCTAAAGCCGAATATGACTTCTATACATTCAATGGTGGTAATGCAACCGTACATGTTTATGCCCTACCCTTGTTCCCTATCGACTCCAAACATGATACCCGTTACGGTATCATGATCGATGACGGCATGGTACAATGGATGACTACTTCGGCTAAAGAATACTCCAGCCAATGGAGACTGAATGTGTTCCGTAACAGTACCATCAGCACTATCAATGTAAATGTCGACAAGCCCGGCAAACACACCTTGAAACTAATCTGTGCCGACCCGGGTATGATTATCCAGAAAGTAGTTATCGACTTCGGTGGAATGAAGCGCTCTTACTTAGGTCCTAACGTAACATACATAAAATAATAATAATTATGGAATTAAAGAAAATCTTGATTGCAGCCGTATTGGCTGCCGGCATGGCATTTCAGACAAATGCCGCAGATATTCCGCGCAAGGAATATCCCCGCCCTCAGTTTGAACGGACAGCATGGGTGAATTTGAACGGTGAATGGGATTACACATTCGATTTCTCCAATTCGGGTATGGAGCAGGAGTATCACAAAGCTACTTCCTTCTCAGGAAAGATAACAGTACCTTTCTGTCCGGAAAGCAGTTTATCCGGTGTAGGGCATAAGGACTTTATCAATCATATCTGGTATCATCGGGAGATAAGTATTCCGCAGGATTGGAGCGGCAAGAATGTATTGCTGAATTTCGGAGCTGTCTACTACAATTCTGAGATTTACATTGACGGAGCTTTGGCAGGACGTCACTTCGGCGGTAGTTCTTCTTTCAGCATCGATATCACCAAGTTAGTGACTCCGGGTAAGGTACACCACCTGGTAGTACGCGCATCCAGTGATTTGCGTTCGGGCATGCAGAGTGCCGGTAAGCAGAGCCTGCAATTTGGTTCTTACGGCTGTAACTATACCCGTACTACAGGTATCTGGCAGACTGTATGGATGGAAGCGATCAATCCTTCCGGCTTAAAATCCGTACAAGCCGTTGCAGACGTCGATCAGGAGCAATTGGTCGTATGGCCTACATTCTACAGTGACAGTAACAACAAGCTGAAGATTACGCTGAAAGATGGTAATAAAGTCGTTGCTGCTGCCACAGTGAAAGGTACCAACAGTTCTGTGGCCGTACTTCCGGTAAAGAAAGCCAAACTCTGGTCACCGGAATCACCTTTCCTATACGACATTACTTATCAGATGATTGATCCAGCAGGAAAGGTTATCGATGAAGTATCATCTTACATAGGTATGCGCAAAGTGCATATTGAAGGAAATAAGATTTATCTGAATAACAAGCCTTACTATCAACGCCTGGTACTGGATCAGGGTTTCTATCCCGATGGCATCTGGACAGCTCCTACCGATGAAGCATTGAAACGCGACATCGAGTTATCGATGGCTGCCGGCTTCAACGGAGCACGCCTGCATCAGAAGGCATTCGAAGAACGCTTCTATTATTGGGCAGATAAACTGGGTTATATTACTTGGGGAGAGGCTCCAAGCTGGGGTATGGATGCCAATAACATAGAGGTGGCACGCAATTTCCAGGTTGAATGGTCGGAACTGGTACTTCGTGACCGGAACCATCCTTCTCTATTGATCTGGACACCGATGAACGAAGAATGGTGGCCTGATTTGGTTCAGTACCCACGTTTTACGACCGATTTATACAATCTGACGAAGTCACTCGACCCTACCCGCCCGGTGAACGATGCCAGCGGTGGTTGCCACATCAAAACAGATATATGGACTGTACACAACTACGAACAGGATCCTGCCAAGCTGAAAGATATCATCTACAAAGATGGTAAATTCTTCCAGGCTCCCAACTATAAGATTGGAGTACCTGCAGCCAATATTGGCTTCAACGGTTTACGCCAGAATGCAGTATATGACTTCCCGGTATATGATGGCAAAATGCCATATCTGATTGATGAAGTAGGGGGCATTAAATGGGTGAAAGACCAGGATAAGACCAACTCAAGCACACAATCATGGGGTTACGGCACACCTCCGAAAACTGAAAAGGAATTCCTGGAACGACTGGAAGGTCAGATGAATGGCATTCTCGAATTGAAAGATCAGGTTTGGGGATATTGCTATACTCAGCTGACGGATGTGGAACAGGAACAAAACGGTATTTATTACTATGACCGTACTCCTAAGTTTGATACGAAACTTATTCACAGTATCTTCAGTAAGAATCCTGAAGATCTGGAAGGCACTTATACCAATCCATTATGCAATTATGGTCCGGATCCCTGGGCTATCTGGCACGATGGTTCCTACTATTACATGCATACCATGGTCGACAGCCTCGTGTTGTGGAAGACGCAGGATGTGACCGACATTCGTAATGCAGAGAAGAAAACAATCTGGATTCCGACAGACCCGTCTAATAAGCATAACCTGTGGGCACCCGAGATTCACAATATTGATGGAAAGTGGTACATCTATTATGCAGCCGATGACGGTAACTCCGACAATCACCAGATGTATGTACTGGAAAATACAAACAAAGATCCGTTCAAGGGAGAGTTCGTGATGAAAGGCCGCATCAGTACGGATAAAGATAACAACTGGGCTATTGATGGATCAGTATTCGAAAACAAAGGCAAATTATACATGGTTTGGTCCGGTTGGCAAACCCGTCGTGTGGATACCGAAACCCAATGTATCTACATTGCCGAGATGAAGAATCCCTGGACACTGGGTTCCGAAAGAGTCCTGATCTCTAAACCGGAACTGGAATGGGAACGCCACTACATTAACGAAACCGGTTGGAATCCTCCACACAAAGTATTTGTGAACGAAGGACCTCAACCGTTGAAGAGCCCGAAGGGTAAATATATTCACGTTGCTTATTCGGCAAGCGGTGTATGGACTCCGTACTATGCTTTGGGCATGCTGACAGCAGATACGAATGCAGACTTGTTGGATCCGGCATCCTGGAAGAAAGCTCCCCAGCCTCTGTTCCGCCAGTCTCCTGAAAATGGAGTATACGGTACAGGACACAACAGCTTCTTCAAATCACCTGATGGCAAAGAATGGTATATCCTGTATCATGCTCGCGACACCCAGGTAGATCCTCCGGGCATGGGCGATACAAGATCTCCCCGTGCTCAGAAGATAGAATGGAAAGCTGACGATTACCCTGTATTAGGTACACCTTATCCAAAGACGATGCGGTTGAAAAAACCGTCAGGGACAAAGGTTAAATGATTAAACTGAAACTCTGAAATCAACAAACAATAATGAACAAAGCATCTTTATGGATAAGTTGCCTTGTGCTGTTTCTCCTTGCCGGCTGTACGAATGCCGGCAAGCAGGCAGCTGAGGAAGAAACAACTTTCACCAATCCGGTCATCTATGCTGATGTACCGGATGTTGACGTTATACGCGTAGGTAGTGATTACTATATGATTAGCACTACCGCACACATGTCACCCGGAGCGCCTATCATGCACTCCAAAGACATGGTTAACTGGAAAATCATCAGCTATGTGTTTGATGAACTCAAAGAGAGCCCATACAATGATCTGGAAGGCGGTAATATCTACAGCCGCGGACAATGGGCTGCTTCCTTACGCTATCACGACGGGCTTTTCTATGTATTCTTCGGTACAGGAAACAAATCCTACATTTATACGGCAAAAGATCCGGCAGGAAAATGGGAACAGAAGCTTGTGATTGATGAGTATCTGCACGATGCTTCCATGTTGTTCGACGATGATGGACGCATTTATCTGGCTTATGGTGCACGCCATATCCGTATCATTGAATTCAATAAGGATTTGTCTGGAATCAATCCTAACGGCTTACAGGTAGAAGTTATCCCCGGTGAGCCACAAGGGTTACTGGAAGGCACTCACTTCTATAAATTCAATGGTAAATATTACCTCACTCTGATCTGGTGGCCGGAAGGCGGCATACGCACACAACTCTGCTTCCGTTCCGATAAAGTGTCCGGACCTTATGAGATGAAAACCATTCTTTCGGATGATCTCGGATATGCCAATCACGGTGTAGCACAAGGATGCTTCATCGATACAGAAGCAGGCGAATGGTATGCTATGTTGTTTCAGGACCACGAAGCCGTAGGCCGTGTACCTGTGCTGATGCCTTGCCGTTGGGAAAATGGTTGGCCCATGCTGGGGGACGAAAATGGCAAAGTGCCTCCGGTAATGAAAGTACCCGTACAAGGATATGATGAAAAGACGGAACTGGTAGTCAGCGACAACTTCGACGAAGCTCCCAAGCTGGGACTGACCTGGCAATGGAATCATAATCCGGATAATTTGCTATGGACTCTCACCGAACGCCCGGGCTATCTGAGACTGAAAACCGGAAAAGTAGTAAAGAACCTCTTCGAAGCCCGCAACACACTGACGCAACGTACTGAAGGTCCCAAATGTAGTGGTGTCGTTTCCTTAGACCTCACCTTCATGAACGATGGTGACTATGCAGGATTGGCAGCATTCTGTTCTGAACCGGGAATCCTCTCTGTCGTGAAAGAGTATGGAAAAAAGTATCTGGTGATGACCGACCGCAATGTAGAAAAAGCACGGCGCGAACTGAATCAGGATATCGTCTTCCTGAAAATGGAGTGTGATTTTACCACTGACTATGCCCAATTCTCCTATAGCCTGGATGACACTAACTGGACTCCGATAGGCGACAAATTCCACATGATATTCAGTATGGCGCACTTCACTGGTAATAAATTCGCTATATTCAATTATGCCACAAAGGCTGCCGGTGGATACGTGGATGTTGATTTCTTCCGTTACGAAAAGCAATCTAATTAATAGAATATGAATAAACTGATGATTTTGGTATGTGCCATCCTAGTGGTTGGATGTACCGCAACAACAAAAGAAGAACTGACTGAATCCGGATTGAAGCGAAGCGATTTCCAGACAGAAGTCGATGGTGAAAAGACAGACCTGTTTGTGTTGAAGAACAAAAACAACATGGAAGTTTGCATCACTAATTTCGGAGGCCGTATTGTATCGGTCATGGTTCCCGATAAAGATGGTAACATGAAGGATGTGGTTCTGGGATTCGACTCTATACAGGACTATATCAAATATCCGTCCGACTTCGGAGCAAGCATTGGACGATATGCCAACCGCATCAACCAAGGGCGCTTCACACTGGATGGTGTGGAGTACCAGTTGCCACAAAATAACTATGGTCATTGTCTGCATGGTGGACCGAAAGGTTTCCAGTACCGTGTATACAAAGGAGTACAAAAGAACGATCAGGAGGTACAACTGACTTATCTGGCAAAGGACGGAGAAGAAGGATTTCCCGGTAACCTGCAGTGTACGGTTACTATGAAGTTGACGGATGATAACGCCATCGATATTCAATATGAAGCCGAAACGGATAAGCCGACTATTGTCAATATGACCAATCATTCTTACTTCAATCTGGATGGTGATCCCACAACTGATAACTCTGCCTATCTGTTAACGTTGAATGCCGATAACTACACCCCGATAGACAGCACTTTCATGACAACAGGCGAGATTGCAACGGTAGAAGGAACTCCCATGGATTTCAGAAAGCCTACAGCAATCGGTGCAAATATCAATCAGGAGTTTGAACAGCTGAAGAGTGGAAACGGAATAGACCATAACTGGGTACTGAACACTCAAGGAGATGTAACTAAAGTATGCGCTACTCTTAAATCACCCAAAACCGGTATAGTTCTGGATGTTTATACCAATGAACCTGGCATACAGGTATATTGCGGAAACTTCCTAGATGGTACTCTGACGGGGAAGAAAGGCATTGTTTATAACTTCCGTGCAGCAGTTTGCCTGGAGACGGATAAATATCCCGATACGCCTAATAAACCGGAATGGCCGTCGGCAGTGTTAAGACCGGGAGAAAAGTACCAAAGCCAATGCATCTATAAATTCTCGGTACATAAGTAATACAAAGAGAATCTGGTCTCTGTTATCCTGATATAAAAGAAGAATCTGCTTTCCCTGTGTATGAAAAAGAAGCAGATTCTTCTTTTTGTTTCGTAGAAGAGAGTGTATGGTGAACCGGATTAATGGTAGGAGTTCCGATACTCCTGCGGAGTAAGTCCTGTTGTCTTTTTAAAGAGCCGATTAAAGTAAGAATAGTCATCAAAAGAAAGAGAAAAAGCCACGTTCTTTACAGACATCTCATCTGTTACCAGAATGAGTTGTGCCTTTTCTATTTTCTTCTGATTGATATATTTTGAAGGGGTCACACCGGTCTCTTTTTTGAATAAACGGATAAAATGATCTTTTGACAAACATGAGTTCTCAGACAGAGTTGTCAGGTCTATAGCCTCATAGATATGTTTGCGTATATAAAGAATAGCTTTCTCTATTCGATCGTCCTTTGTCTCCACTTTAACTTGCGCACGCTTCAGGAAATGTGCCAGCAACTGGTACACTATGCCACGCGACTCAACCTTGTCGCACAATGCCCGTTGCTTATTTTTCAGAAGGTTCTGCATGAGCATCGAGTTATTATCATAACTTGCAGGATCCGACTTAGGCAAACTCATGTGAGGGTTTATTGCACATAGACGCTGAAACAAAGCCAAATCTAAATCTCCGGCAGGTATCTCAACCGGAAACTCCCACTCGTCTAATAAATTAGAATCTGACTGATGTTCTTCATAAATGTGCAGGTAGTAATGACAAAAATAGGAGTTACAGATATAGCTATGCACAGTGAATGCCGGAATGAAATACAAATAATTAGGCTTCAATATCTGTATACCTCCTGATAGTTGTATCTGGGCAGTTCCTTCCGTTATATAATATAAACGTGTAAACGGACTATTTACATTCTTCCAGTTCCAGTCTGCATTATGCACAGCCAGACCGACATTTAATACCAAAGGGTGTAGTTTATCAACTAATAGTGCCATAGTATATCGTATTTAGTAACTCGATAAAGGTAGGTGAATTTCTTTATCACTCAAAACGATTATCGATATTCTCAATATAAAAATCGTTTTTATCCTATCATATCAGATATATCCTATTTATATCATCGATATTTTCCAATACAAACACTTTTTAATCCTATTACAACTACTGATTAATCCATATCTTTGCAATGTACAATAGAAACAAAATTAATACCTATGAAAACGAAAATTTTATTAGCCTCTTTAGTTCTTTCAATAGGAACCTTATCTGCCCAAAACTATCAGGTTCCGGTTTCAGAAAAGAACGAACCTATGATGAAAGGTAAATTCCAACCTACATGGGAGTCTTTGGAGAATTACCAGGTTCCCGAATGGTTTAGGAACGCAAAATTCGGAATATGGGCGCATTGGGGACCTCAGTGTGTAGAAGGTTCGGGCGACTGGATGGCACGCTCCATGTATATGGAAGGAACATCAGAATATAAGCATCATGTAGAGCACTACGGTCATCCTTCTGAAGTGGGATTCAAAGACATCATCCCTTTATTTAAAGCAGAAAAATGGAATCCGGATGAACTGGTTGCATTCTATAAGAAAATAGGGGCGCAGTATTTTTTCGCTTTAGGTAACCATCACGATAACTTTGACCTTTGGGATAGTAAATATCAACCATGGAATTCAAAGAACATGGGTCCGAAACGTGATATCTTGGCAGAATGGGAAAAAGCGGCACGCAAATACGAGCTTCCATTTGGTATCAGTTTCCATGCTGACCATGCCTGGACCTGGTATGAACCCTCCCAACGTTATGACAGACACGGACCTAAAGCCGGTGTCCCTTACGATGGCACTTTAACAAAAGCGGATGGTAAAGGCAAATGGTGGGAAGGATACGACCCTCAGGATTTATATGCACAAAATCATCCGATGAGTAAAGGTAGCTGGGCGGATGGCATGATTCATAGCCAATGGGCTTGGGGAAACGGGGCATGTTTGCCTACTCAGGAATACTGCACAAACTTCTATGACCGTACCGTAGATGCCATCAACCGCTATAATCCCGATCTGATTTATTTTGATGTGACTGTAGCTCCATTCTATCCAATCAGTGATGCCGGACTGAAGATTGCGGCTCACTTCTATAACCACAATATGGCGACCCACAAAGGCAAGTTGGAAGCCGTCATGTTGAGTAAGATATTGGATGAAAACCAACGCAAAGCCATCGTCTGGGATGTAGAACGCGGTGCACCCAATGAAATAGTGGAGCGACCCTGGCAGTCCTGTTCATGCATTGGCGGATGGCATTACACTACATCTGTCTATGAGAATAACTGGTATAAATCAGCCTCGGATGTTGCAAAACTGTTGATTGACATCGTAAGTAAGAATGGTAATCTGCTTCTCAGTGTTCCATTACGGGCCAATGGTACGTTTGATGAAAAAGAAGAAAAGATACTGAATGAATTCGGCGAATGGATGAATATCAATAAAGAAGCTATCTACAGCACCCGACCTTGGGAAGTGTTCGGCGAAGGTCCGATAGCGGAAGCTGATATTAAAATCAATGCACAAGGATTCAACGAAGGAGCGTATAGCAAAGCTACGGCACAAGAGATCCGTTTTACCCAAACCAAGAAGGATTTATATGCCACGGTTCTGGCCTGGCCGGAAAATGGAAATGTAATCATCAAATCATTAGCTGCCGACAGCAAACTATTTCCGCAAAAGATAAGGAAGGTAGAACTGCTTGGATATGGACCGGTACGGTTCAACCGCACAGCAGAAGGGCTTTCCATTAATCTGCCGGAGAAAAAGCTCAATAATATAGCTCCTGTCTTTAAGATAAAGAAATAATCACTTTGACATATTAAAGTTCTGGTATACTGGTTTCTTCGCCAGTATACCATTACCTTTTATTGATCCAATTTTTAAATCAAACATTATGAGACATCAATTAGCCAGGCAACATTATTGGCTAACAACACAAGTTTTGAGGAAACCTTTTGTGATCTTGTGTATCTCAGAACTTTTTTCTTTTTCACCTATTTTTCCTATCTTAATATTTACTCAAAAGTAATATTCCAATAAAGTAATTATAAAATTCACGAGAAGAATAGCTTCATTCAAAATCTGTTGATTTTATGTTAAAAGAAGTCTGCATAGTATGGTTTGTTTTATTTAGCAGTATCAACCTTTCTGCTCAGCACAATTTATCTTTCATACTGGATATGGTTCATAACAATCCGGGAGAAAAACCATACACTACCAAATATAACAATCCTGTTTTTCTGAAAGAACAAGGTTTTAATGGTGCTGTAACCCACTGGCACATCAATTGCGCCATAACTTATGACAATTATAAAAAAGGAATAATCAAAGATAAAGAGGAAAAGAAATGGATTGAACAACGGGCCAATGACATAGAACAAAAAATTGTAGCTTTTCATAATGCGGGTATTGCTGTATATCCTTTCACAGACTTTATTGTTTTCCCACGTTCAATATGGGAAAAATACGGAAAAGAAATAGCAGGTAAGGAGAAAGTAACAGGAACCGGTGGTTCAGACGAACGCGCTCGAAAACCCAACATACAAAATAAACGTACTCAAGAACTACTGATCGCACAAATTGATGGAATATTTAAACGTTTTCCTTCATTAGATGGATTGACATTACGTTTTGGAGAAACATACTTACACGACACCCCCTTTCATTTAGGAGGGAGCCCAATCAGAAATGGAAAAATAGGTATTAATGATCATATACTCTTACTAAATATTCTGCGAGAAGAAATTTGTGTAAAGAGAAACAAAAAGCTGTTTTATAGAACTTGGGATTTTGGATATAATTTTCATACTAATCCAGAATATTATCTTGCTGTTACAAATCAAATAGCTCCTCATCCCAATTTGATATTTTCCATAAAATATCAGCAAGATGATTATCATCGCATGACTCCATTCAATCCGACATTAGGAATTGGAAATCATCAACAGATTGTAGAATCACAATCCCGTATGGAAGCGTATGGCAAAGGAGCACACCCCTATTACACCGCCAAAGGGGTAATAGAAGGATGGCCTGAAACAAAATATGAAATTTTATTCGGGAAGCACGGTTTCACAGGAAGGAAAAATTTAAACAAAGCTCCCCGGGGTATAAAAGATATATTATCAACAAAGAAATTGCAGGGCGTAATGACTTGGTCTAATGGTGGAGGATGGCAAGGTCCATACATCACTCATGAGATCTGGACAGACCTAAATACATATGTAGTATCACACTGGGCACAAAACACCCAAAAAACAGAGAAGGAACTCTTCTACGAATTTACCGAAAACCTAGGATTAGATGATTGGAGCGCAGATCTATTCAGAGAAATCGCAATTCTCAGTATTGAAGGAGTACGTAAGGGACATTGTAACAGTTACTCATGGAATGATGTATGGTGGACACGAGATGAATTCTTTAGTGCTGCCGCCAATACTGATATCGTCCATGATATTCTAAAAAAACAATTGCAAGAAAAAGTTATGGCAGAAAAGGCTGAATCCTCAGCAATATGGCTACAAATAGAAGCTTTGTCTAAACAATTAAATTGTAAGGATACAAATCTTCAAGAAGCAATTCGGGTATCTTGTACTTATGGGCGTATTAAATACCAACTTATAGAACAAATGTGGAAAATCATGATGGCAGAAGGATGCTATCAACAAAACATAGCAATAAATAATCAAGAAATAGAAGAGGCTATCGCAATATATGATCGCCTTTGGAAAGAATGGAATTTATTAAAACAATCCAGCCAATGGTGTGCTACCTTATACACAGATATGGCATTTCGCAATCAAAAAAAGGAAGTATAGGAGAATTAGTCAACACATGGAGAAGAAGAATATATCATAATTAAAACATATACTTATGCCATCAAATCAAGGATACATAGTCAAAGAACATCCAATACCAACTAAAAGGTATTGTCAAACATTAAGTTTAAAGGATCACCCTGCTCTTATAGCAGAATATCGCAAAGTGCACAGTCAATCAGAAGCCTGGCCCGAAATCCGTAAAGGAATCCGTTCCGTAGGAATTCTGGAAATGGAAATGTATATACTAGGTTCTCAAGTATTCATGATTGTAGAAACCCCTATTGATTTTGACTGGGAAACAGCTATGAATGAATTATCTCATTTACCCAGGCAAGAAGAATGGGAAGAATATGTTTCAAGATTTCAAAAATGCGCTCCAGGAAGCACGTCTGCCGAAAAATGGAAATTAATGGAACGCATGTTCTATTTATATGATTAAAAATAAGAACAATATGAACAGATTTATCGCATACAATATCTTAAGCCTCTTATGTATAGGGATTTACTCCCAATCTCTGAAATATCAGGGATACCCTTCACAGAACGGAGATATTAATTTAAGATCTAATTTCACCAATCCCCCCAAAGGATACGGAAACGTTCCCTTCTACTGGTGGAACGGAGATTCCTTGAACTATGAGCGTCTAATGGACCAGCTCTCCATTCTTAGTGATGCATCAACCGATGGGTTATCTGTAAGTTACATCCATACACATCCGGAAGTAGATATCGAACTCAACGCACAAGGATACGGTAGCTTCGGACGGGCCGATGCCGGAATACCCGAATTCTATACAGCAGAATGGTGGAAATTATGGAATAAATTCTCCAGTGAGTGTGCCAAAAGAAATATTGGCTTGGGAGTGGATGATTACGTTGTCGGATGGGCAAAGAACGGGTTTTATGTAGACGAAGTATTACAAACATCCGATTTCAAAAACTATCAAGGGCGGCTGCATTATAGTAGTTATACCATTCGTCCCGGTGAGAAACTGGATATCACTCTTCCTAAACATACCCTTTCCATCACAGCGTATCCAGGAAAGATTGATCTAGGTAGATATACCCAAAACGGACAACTAAAATGGCATCCACAAATAGAAGAAGAGAAGAAGGTTTATATCGTTTACACCACCGAGTCTCCTGAACTTCATCCCCAATATGGAAAAAGATTAGTTGAGGTTTATTTCAATCGCTTTGAAAATAAACTGGATGCACAAGGGAAAAAAGGCTTGAACTACTTTTTTCAGGACGAACTACATTATAACTTGAACATCCACTCTTGGTGTGAAGACATGCAGGAGACATTTAAAAGCAGAAAAGGGTATGACATCCTTCCCTATCTACCCGCTTTATGGGAATATATAGGGGAAATAACCCCTAAAATCAGGCTTGATTACGCACAAATAGTCACAGAGTTGGCAGAAGAACGTTATTTCAAACCTGTATTTGACTGGCATAATAACCGCGGACTGATCTATGGATGCGATAATAATGGACGAGGACTTGAGCCATTACAGTATATGGATTATTTTAGAGCTATCAGTTGGTACACAGCTCCCGGCAACGATGCCCCAGCAAGAGGATCGAGTTTTCGGCAGACTAAAGTATCAAGCTCAGTAGCCCATTTATATAAGCGTCCACGTACATGGTTAGAGGCTTTTCACAGCATGGGCTGGGATAGTAACGGAGAATGGCTTACATCGCAATTAGATCAACACATGATTGCCGGAGGCAATTTACTATGCCTACATGGACTTTATTATTCTACTCACGGCGGCTGGTGGGAATGGGCACCGCCTTGTTTTCACTTCCGCATGCCCTATTGGCCGCACATGAAATTCTGGCTAAAATATGCAGAAAGAATGAGTTTTATACTCAGTCAAGGCACTCATGTATGTGATATTGCCGTAATGTATCCTACAGAGTCCATGCAAGCATATCCTGAAGCTAATGCCGATATTCTCTGGAAATTGACAGATAATCTTAGTGAATCTGGTTTGGACTACGATTTCATTGATTACCAATCCCTTCAATGTGCAGAAGTTGACTCCAAGCAACTCCATATCTCTGATGAGAAATACAAAGTCCTGATTCTTGCTGATATGAAAGCCCTACACTATGAAACTCTACTCAAAATCTACGAATTCTATAAAAAAGGAGGCATCGTCATAGCAGTAGGAAAGTTACCCAAAGCAACCACCCGAATCGGAGAAAAGGACAGTCAAGTAGAGACTATATTACATGAAATTTTTAAAAGAAATAGAATTCATGAATCAGATATCAAAAACATATCACAACGAATCACATCTCTGATCACCCCCGATTTCCAGGTCCAAAATCAAAAGGGCAAAGTTCTCCACCGTAAAATCGGCAATCAAGATGTGTATATGGTTATGAATATTCAGAAAGGAAATGAGATTTTCTTCAGGAGTAAAGGAAAAGTAGAATATTGGAATGCTAAGAATGGAGTTATCACAGAAATTCCCATTCTCAGACAAACAGAAGAAGGTACCTGGATAAAATATGATGCTGAATACAACGAATCTAAATTATTTGTATTCACACCGGGTACACCGTCTTACGATAACAATAAGCAAGCTGAACTCCAAATTGTCCAGGAAATTCCTCTTGAAGGAGAATGGGAAATTGAAATAATGCCTACGATGGATAACAAATGGGGGGATTTCCGGTTACCGGCTACAAATGAAATAATCGGACCAGAAGCCAGAAAATTTGCCTACCAATTCATCCCGGCCGACAATAAATTTACGATTGAAAAAGGATTTCAATTAGCAAATCACGGAGTATATGGATATGCACCTTATATGGAAACCCTTACTCTGCCTAATACAGAAGTGCTGGAAGATATACTTTCCAATGGACTTTCGAACAGAAAATGGGCTCCTTACTGTTACTCATGGCAATACGGGGTTTATGACAATCCCGGAAGCCAGGGCTTTCATGGGCTAAAAGGCAAAGTGGATAATCATTTTATTATTTTAGATCAAGGAGGCCATCAAGTTTTCAGAACATACGTATATGCACCGGAGACTCGTCTATACCGAATGGTTCAAGAAGGCGAAAGACCTGATTTCTGTTATTTGGATGGAAGCCCTATCAAACAAAAGATCATTGAAATGAAAAAAGGATGGCATCAACTGATATTTGCCTATGCCAACACTCCTAAAGGAAGTTACATACTGGCAGAAAAGAAAAGCAATAGTATAGACAACCGAAAACGTAGTGCTATTGTCTTCTATCCCTCTGATTATCCAGATATCAAAGAAAACTATGCATATGACACCATTATAGCCATGAAATGGTTTCAAACCAAACATCTTTCATATAGCACTTGGAAAGATGATTCGGGTATATGGGTATATCAATTTAAAACAGCCCCCGGTACACAAGTATTAAAGATGCAGTTAAAAGGAAAAATAAATCAATTATGGATAGACGACAAGCCCATCTCAATGAAGAATCTAAAACATATTAGCGCCAATGACTATTCACTATACTTGGGGAAACACTACACATCTGGAATATGTACCATTACAATGAGTGCCGAACCGGAGCCTGACAACATTGGTCCTGCATTCTTTACAACTCCCGTAAAAATGGAATGTAAAGGAGGAAAACTACCTGCCGGAAACTGGACAGATTTCGGAGCATTACAATTTTACTCCGGAGGTATAAACTATATCAAGAACATCAATTTACCCCAAAATATCCACACTCAAAAGACATTCTTGGACTTAGGTAAGGTCAATGCTACTTGTCAAGTCAAAATCAACGGAAAAGAAGTAGACATATTGATGCATTCACCCTATAAAGTTGATATTAGCAGTTATATCAAAAGTGGTAGCAACCGGATAGAGGTACTAGTATACAGCACTCTCTCTAATCATTATCAGACTATCCCATCTGCATATAGAGGAGAGCCTGTATCTGGCTTACTGGGGCCTGTGAAAATAATCAATTACCAATAATCCATAAAAAAGAAACTATGCTCAGAAATTTACTTGCCTTTTGGGGAATATTATTAGTATGTAGCACAGTAACTATAGCCAAGCCGCTACAATCTTTATACTCTCCTGATAAAAAGATACAACTGGTTATAAGTCAAAAACAGGAACATATAATTGCAACAGTCCTATACCAGAAAAAATCAATTATTCCTGAGATCAGATTTGGTATACAAGAGCAAAATCAAACATTTTATAATGATATGAAATGTTTGGGATTCTCAGAAAAGACAGTCATTCAAGAACAGTATCCTGCTATCCATGGAAAAAGAAGTTCTTGCAGTAACATTGGAAATGCATTCACAATATACCTGGAAAATACGCTAAAACAAAAACTGAATATTGAGTTCAGAGTATATAATGATGGAGTCTGTTTCCGCTATGCTTTATCCGAAGAGCAGCCCGGCTCTCTGCAGTTTACAAATGAGTTCACCACTTATCACATCCATCGGGAAGCCGACCGATGGATGCAGAAGTACATTCCGCACTATGAAGGAGATTTCCCACACGAACAAGGAAACATTTCCCAAGGAGAATGGGGATACCCTGCATTAATCCGCCACAATGAATGTTGGGCACTGCTGACAGAAGCCAATATCGACCGAAATTATTGCGCTACACATTTAGCGAACACGACTCATTGTGAGTATTATCAAATAGCTTATCCACACAAGGAAGAAGGAAATGGAGTAGGATCCACCTATCCAACAGCCCACACTCCATGGTCCTCTCCCTGGAGAGTTATCATTTTAGGAGAACTAAAGAATATTGTTGAATCAACTTTAGTAGAAGATGTAAGTACCCCATGCTTGCTAAAAGAAACTGATTGGATTTTACCAGGATCAGCATCATGGATATATTGGGCGTATAACCACGGGACAAAAGATTACAAAAAATGTTGTGAGTATGTTGACCTGGCTGCTTCAATGCAGTGGGAATATGTTTTGTTCGACTGGGAATGGGATCAAATGCAAAATGGCGGCACGCTTGAGGATGCGGCAGCCTACGCAATTTCCAAAGGTGTCAAACCTCTCATCTGGTATAATTCCGGAGGAGCGCACAATCGCGTGTCAAGTACTCCAAGAGACAGATTGATAACTAAAGAAAACAGAAAAAAAGAATTTAGAAAACTCAAAGAAATGGGATTTGCCGGCATTAAGGTCGATTTCTTTGAAAGTGACAAGCAACACATGGTTAATTACTACTTAGACATTCTGGAAGATGCAGCAAAACATAAACTGATGGTTAACTTCCATGGCTGCACCTTACCCAGAGGATGGAGTCGAACCTATCCGCACTTAATGTCAATGGAAGCAGTATACGGAGCAGAACAGTATAATAACAGCCCCTATATGACAACAGCTGCATCACGTCTGAACTGCACTTATCCTTTCACCAGAAACGTAGTAGGTCCTATGGACTATACTCCTGTAGCTTTTACAAATTCACAACATCCTCACCATACGACAAATACTCATGAACTAGCACTATCTATCATTTTCGAGTCCGGCATACAGCACTGGGCAGATAGACCTGAAGGTTTCTACCAATCATCCGATGAAGTCAAATCATTCATGGGCAAAGTACCAACAGCGTGGGATGACACCCGGTTTATTGAAGGATACCCGGGAGAATATATCGTACTTGCACGCAGGAAAGGAACAACATGGTATTTAGCAGGAATCAACGGAACAACTTCTCATAAGAAATTCACTGTTGTTTTAGATTTCCTACAAGATGCTAATTATCAGATGGAACTGTTCACAGATGGTAAAAAAGCGACTCGGATATGTACATCTTGCAATCAAGTAAGCAAATACGATAAAATAGAAACTGAATGGCTTCCAGAAGGGGGATTTGTTGCATGTTTTAAATTACAAGAATAATCGAACAAGCAATTTATTTCAATAGTATTAATTTCCCAGTATATTTATACGAATTATATTGTAATCCATAATTTCAAGCCCTTCATCTGATTATTTAATTGTGCCATGAAATATTTTTATCCCTTTTATAACCAGTTTGTATACCCCCTGATTGAAAGAAAGGCCTTATCTTGCTTCTCCTTAAAGTAGGTGTAACCCAAAAACGATTATAATATTATGAAGAAAAGTTTTTTTACCAGTTTAATGTTAGGGGTTCTGATTTCAGAGCCAATAACAGCGCAGACAGGAGCAGACAATCCTTTCGGTAACGCTTTGATACCTGATATGATTGCAGATGCAAGCATTCAGGAAATAAACGGAACGTTCTATTGTTACGCTACCACTGACGGATATGGCCGGGGATTGGAAACTTCGGGACCGCCTGTGGTATGGAAATCAAAGGACTTTGTTCATTGGAGCTTTGACGGTACTTATTTCCCTTCTGCCGCAAAAGAAAAGTACTGGGCACCCAGTAAAGTTGTTCCTGCTAATGGCAAGTACTATATTTATCCGACAATAAACGGATATATGTATCCCGCAGTAGCGGATAGCCCGGATGGTCCTTTCAGGCTGGCCCGTGGAAAAGATGAGTTTCATAAACCTTTCACGACTTCCACCTTATTACAAACAGAAGATCCCGGAGGCATTGATGCCGAGGTGTTTATTGATGACGACGGTCAGGCTTATGTGTTCTGGGGACGCAGGCATGTGGCTAAACTTAATAAAGACATGATAACGGTAGATTCGGACATTCAAATGATCTCCACTCCCCGCAAAGAATATTCCGAAGGACCCATTTTCTTTAAAAGAAAAGGAATATACTATTATTTATACACCATTGGAGGAGACGAAAAGTATCAGTACGCCTATGTGATGAGCAAGATTTCTCCAATGGGACCGTTTGAATTTCCCAAGCAGGATATCATTTCCACGACTGATTATAAGAAGGGGGTCTTCGGCCCGGGACATGGTTGTGTATTCAGTCCGGAAGGAACGGATGATTATTATTTCGCTTATCTGGAATTTGGACGGCGTAGTACAAACCGGCAAACTTATGTAAACCGATTGGAATTTAATGAAGACGGCACCATCCGGCCTGTAGAACTTACTCTGGATGGAGTGGGCGCCTTGCGGAAGGTAAAACGGGAGAAGAAAATAAAGATAGACACCATTTATGCGTCCAGTATAGCAGAGCCTTTACACATCAAACCGATGAAGGATACTTTGTGCCGCCGTACAGAATATTTTGTTCCCGCTTTTGCAGCAGACGGGGCCAATGGCTCGCGATGGATGGCGGCTGACAGGAACAATGAAAGCTGGATTGTTGCAGATTTGGGCACAGCCAGGAAGGTACGCTGCAGTGAGGTCTACTTTGTGCGTCCCACAGCCGGACATGCCTATCTGCTTGAAGGTTCGAGCGATGGAAAGGTATGGGAAGCTTGCGGAGGACATGAAGATATAAGAATACAGTCGCCGCATACGGATGTACCGGACAAGAAATACCGGTATCTCAGGATAAAGATATCAGAGGGCGTAAAAGGAATTTGGGAATGGAATATTTACTAATAAGAAGTTAGTATGAAACACCTATTAGCACTAATCTTTTGCGTATATTTTAGCGGCTGCCTGATGGGGCAGCAACAAGCCGAATGGGGGAACTGGAAAAACTGGGGCGACCAGGAAGACGGTACCTACCTGAACCCCATCATTCCGTCAGACTATAGCGATATCGACTGTATTCGTGTGGGTGACGACTATTATGCCATATCCTCCACATTCCAATTCTCACCAGGAATGACCTTGCTGCATTCCAAAGACCTGGTGAACTGGGAAATATGCAGCAATATTATAGATGATCTGACCCAAATAAGTGAATCCCTGAACTGGACCCGCATGGACCGCTATGGCCGTGGCGTGTGGGCCGGAACCCTCCGCCATCATAACGGGCGTTTCTATCTATTCTTCGGTACACCCGACGAAGGGTACTTCATGACCTCTGCCGCTCACCCCGAAGGTCCGTGGGAACCACTGACACCGCTTCTTGCCGAAGCAGGCTGGGACGATTGTACTGCAATGTGGGATGACAACGGGAAAGCCTACTTTGTCGGCACCCATTTTGCCGACGGATATAAGACCTATCTCTTTAAGATGGCTAAAGATGGGAAAAGCATTGACCGGAAATCTGCGGTACTCATCAATTCGGGCAGTGGCAGGGAAGCCAGTAAATTAATTAAGGTGAACGGTTGGTATTATCTGATTTTCAGTGAGCATAAGCCGGGAGTGGGCCGTTACGTCATGGCAAAGCGTTCCAGAAAGTTGGCGGGACCCTATAAAGAGGAGAGACAATTGGCACTGCCCGGTTGTGAAGCCATGGAACCGAATCAGGGGGGCATCATCTTGGGAAAAGATAATAACTGGTATTTCCTTACCCACCACGGCACGGGAGACTGGAGCGGGCGAATTGTCAGTCTGCTACCCGTTACGTGGGTAGATGACTGGCCCATACCGGGTGAAGTGCTTCCCCAGGACATCGGTGCAATGAAATGGGGTGGAAAGATGCCTTTCAAATATACTGAGAAACTATCTATCAAGCGTAGTGATGATTTCGACGATGAACGGCTTGCCCCGCAGTGGCAGTGGAACTATCAGCCGAGGAAGGAATACTTTTCACTTACCGAACGTCCGGGCTGGTTACGCCTGAAAGCTTACCGCCCCTTAGAGGCCGATAAGCTACTGAAAGCCGGCAATACACTTACACAGAGGACTTTCAGAAAACAAGATAATGATGTCGTGATAAAGATGGATATTTCCAATATGAAAGACGGACAAAAGAACGGACTTTGCCACTTCTCTTCACAACATTCGGCTATTGGTATAGCAAAAGAAGAGGGCACCTGCTATCTGGAATATAGAAAGAACGATAACATAACGAGAGGAATACCCATCCGGTCGCAATATGTATGGCTTAGGACGCAGTGGGGGTTAGATGGTAAATCCCACTATTATTATAGTCTGGACGGGGATAACTTCCTGTCGTTTGGCGAACCTTATCAATTGGTATGGGGAAATTACCGGGGCGACCGCATAGGGATCTACTGTTTTAGTGATAAAAGAGAAGACGGCTTTGTGGATGTAGATTATTGCCATTATAAATAATGGCTAATCTAAGCACAAACCCAAATCGATATACTCCATATAATTATCGACTAAATCCTATAACATTAATTATTTAAAAGAGAGATTATCGATATTTTACTATATATTCCATTTTTTATCCTATTACTATATACTATTAATATCATACATTTGCATATAAGTATAAGTAAAACTAATGCCTATGAGAATCAGAACTTTATTAACCTTATTATTATTCTCGACAGAAACTTCCTAAAAGGAAATTTCTTAGGTTTCCCCAAAAAAGAACATAAATATAGTACTCATTTCCAGACCTAGAACATAACAGTTACACGCAAAGTTGTATTACCGTTTTTCTGGAACAATACAACTATGCCTATTAATCTAATATAAATCAATTATTATGAAACATCGATTAGCCAGCCAACATTATTGGCAATCAACACAAAGATTAAGAAAAACTCTTTTGATCTTGTGCTTTTCAGGAACACCTTTTTTCCCTGTTGTAAATCACATAAATGCAACAGTCTATGCCACTACCATAGTGGACCAACAGAAGAAAGAGGTAAAAGGAATTATCTATGATGAAACAAATGCTCCCGTAGCAGGTGCAACAGTAGTTGTCAAAAATTCGACAAGGGGATGCATCACCGACATTGACGGTAAATTTTCAATTTCCGTCAATATTGGAGATGAATTATTAGTTAGTTTTCTTGGGTATCAAACTAAAAATATTAAGATAACAGTTAGTAACGACTACACTGTATATCTCAAACCTAAAGTTGACGAATTGGATGAAGTAACCGTAGTAGCCTTCGCAAAACAGAAAAAGGAAAGCGTCATTAGTTCCGTTACTACCGTTAAACCGTCAGAATTGAAAGTACCGAGTAGTAACTTGACAACAGCCCTTGCCGGTAGAATGTCAGGAGTCATAGCTTATCAAACCAGCGGTGAACCGGGAAAAGATGATGCAAGTTTCTTTATCCGAGGTGTGACGACGTTTGGATATGCAGCAAGCCCTCTTATCCTAATTGACAATGTAGAACTCACCACTGCTGACCTCGCCCGTCTAAATGTAGATGACATAGCCAGTTTTTCCATAATGAAAGATGCAACGGCCACTGCATTATATGGTGCACGTGGTGCAAACGGAGTAATTCTTGTCACAACCAAAGAAGGTAAAGAAGGTAAAGCAACAGTAAATGTCAGACTTGAGAATTCAATATCAACCCCAGCACGTACAATTGAAACCGCCGATCCAATTACATACATGACACTACATAATGAAGCGGTTAGAACACGTAATCCATTGGGAGTACTGCCATATTCTCAATCGAAGATAGACAACACTATCAAGAATCTGAATCCTTATGCTTTCCCTGCTGTAGATTGGTATGATGAGATGTTTAATAAATATACAATGAATCAACGTGTAACCGCAAATATCAGTGGTGGTGGCAACGTAGCCAGATACTATATAGCAGCATCCTTCTTTAACGATAATGGAGTGCTTAACGTAGATAAACAAAACAATTTCAATAGTAATATTAGTCTTAAAAAATATTCTGTCCGTTCTAACATTAATATCAATCTAACCAAAACAACAGAAGCTATCATTCGAGTAAATGGTTCATTCGATGATTATCGTGGACCTATTGATGGGGGAGATGCTTTGTATAACAAAGTAATGAAAACCAGCCCTGTTTTATTTCCGAAGACTTATCCTAATGTCAGAGAGTATGCAGAAAACACCCATTTAATGTTTGGTAATTATGGAGAAGGTACTTATATCAATCCGTATGCCGATATGGTGAAAGGATACAAAGATTATAGCCGTACTTCCATAGTCGCTCAAGGAGAATTGAAACAAAATTTAGACTTTATCACAAAAGGATTAAATATACGTGGACTTATCAGTACAACCCGTTATGTCTATTCGGATGTTTCCCGTTTCTACAATCCCTATTATTACGCCCTAGGAGCCTACAATCAGCAAGAAAATTCTTATAGTCTGACTCTTCTCAATCCAAATGGAGGAACTGAATATCTCAATTATACAGAAGGTGCAAAAGATGTCACGACCACTAATTATATGGAGATAGCAGCTAATTATAATCGTGATTTTGATGCACATGGAGTCAGTGGAATGTTGGTGTTTACTCGCCGAACACAACAAAACAGCAATGCCGGTGATCTACAGAAATCATTGCCTTACAAAAATCAAGGTTTATCCGGACGGTTCACTTACTCGTATGATAAACGTTATTTCGCTGAATTCAATTTTGGTTATAACGGTTCAGAACGTTTCGCTGATAACGAACGCTATGGTTTTTTCCCCTCTTTTGGTCTGGGATATTTAATGTCAAACGAAAAATTCTGGAAACCACTAGAAAACACCGTCAATAAATTAAAGTGGAAATTCACCTACGGACTAGTAGGTAATGATGCTATTGGAGATGTCAATGACCGTTTCTTTTATCTGTCAAATGTAAACATGAACGATAGTGGAAAAGGACAAGATTTCGGCACTAACTGGGGTAATCATATTAATGGTATCAGTGTATCTCGTTATGCCAACGAGTTCATTACATGGGAGAAAGCAAAAAAAATGAATATCGGTTTTGAATTGGGATTATTTAACAAGCTGGAGGTTCAAGCAGACCTGTTTTATGAGAAAAGGAATAGCATACTGATGACTCGTGAATATATTCCTTCGACTATGGGTTTATCAGCTGCTGTACGTGCAAATGTAGGAGCTGCTTCAGGAAAAGGATTTGATTTATCTGCCGACTATTCACACTCAATCAATAAGGATTTCTGGGTAAGTGGACGTGCCAATTTCACATATGCTACCAGCAAATATGAAAAAGTAGAAGAACCCGACTATGTAGGAGCAGGTACTCCATGGCGAAGTAAGGTAGGACAGAATTTAAGTCAAAGTTGGGGACTCATAGCAGAACGATTATTTGTGGATGAAGCTGATATAGCCAATTCACCGACACAAAACTTCGGAGACCGAGTGATGGCCGGTGACATCAAGTATAAAGATATAAACAATGATGGACAAATAACAGAAGCAGATAAAGTGCCTATAGGATATCCTACAACACCGGAAATTACTTATGGTTTTGGATTGTCAACCGGTTACAAAAATTGGGACCTTTCTGTTTTCTTCCAAGGAAATGCTCGCACATCTTTTTGGATTGATCCGAAGAAAATCTCTCCTTTCATTGACACTGACGATGACAAGAATACACTATCTTCCAACGCTCTATTATCAGTCATTGCAAATGATCATTGGTCCGAAGCAAACAGAAACATTTATGCTTTCTGGCCCCGTTTAGCCAATGAGGTAATAGCTAATAACACACAGAATAGTACTTGGTGGATGCAAGATGGATCTTTTATACGTTTAAAGTCACTGGAATTGGGGTACACCTTACCTGAAAGTTGGACACGTAAAGTCCGTTTAGGAAATGTACGCATCTATCTTAGCGGAACCAATTTATTAACTTTCAGCAAATTCAAATTATGGGATCCGGAAATGGGTGGTAATGGTTTAGGCTACCCCATCCAAAGAGTCTACAATATAGGTTTAAATGTTAACTTTTAAATAATAAGAACATGAAAATTCAAAAAATATTCGGTGTAATGGCTATCAGCATATTAACAGGATGTACTGATTTCTTAGATGTTGTACCCGATAACATAGCTACCATCGAAATGGCTTTTAACAATAGAACAAATGCTGAGAAATACTTAGCAACGTGTTACTCGTATATCCCTCTATATGGTGCACAACGGGATAATCCGGGTCTGACTTCAGGAAACGACATATGGTTCTATACCATGGAAGATGCTAGTTTTAACAATAAATGGTCTTTTGGAATTGCTAACGGACTCCAAAACACAAGTGACCCCTTAAATAATTATTGGGACGGTGGCAATGGAGGAAAACAGCTATACCGGGCAATACGTGACTGTAACATATTCATTGAGAATGTCTCAGATCGAACCAAAGTGGCAGATCTGGACGAAACTGAGAGAAGAAGATGGATCGCTGAAATTAAAGTAATGAAAGCTTTTTATCATTACTATTTATTTCAATTGTATGGTCCTATTCCCATCGTGGATGTAAATTTACCTATATCCGCACCAGAAGAAGAAGTTCGCGTAAAACGGGATAAAATAGAAACCGTTGCTAATTATATAGTAGGTCTTATTGACGAGGCTGTAACTGACTTACCACTAAAAATATATAATGAGGCTACGGAAATGGGACGTATTACTCAGCCGGCAGCTTTAGCCATCAAAGCCAAGACACTATTATTGGCAGCCAGTCCACTATTTAATGGAAATACAGATTATGCCAATTTCAAAGATAAAGATGGAGAGCCTTTTTTCCCTCAGACTTATGACGCGAATAAATGGAAAACAGCTTCGGATGCCTGTAAGGAAGCCTTGGATGTAGCTTTAAAAGCCGGACATGATCTTTATGATTTTAAAGAAGAAACGTTGGAAAATCTCCCTGAAAATTTAATGTATTCAATGAATGTGAGACAAGCCGTAACAGAACGCTTTAATAAAGAATTAGTATGGGGATGCGGCAAGTCTTACACATACGACCTACAGTGCATGTGCCAACCTAGAATATTATTATTCCATGGAGAAAAACAAAATACTTGTAAAGGAGCATATTCACCGACTTTAGATATTGCAGAGATGTTTTATTCCAATAATGGTGTACCTATAGAAGAAGATAAAGAGTGGGCCACTAGCAATAACTACAATAACCGTTATGAAATTGCTGTAGCCACAGCAACTGATAAATATTTTATCAAAGAAGGATATCAGACTGTTAAGCTTCATTTCAATCGCGAACCACGTTTCTATGGAACATTAGGCTTTGATGGATCAAGCTGGTACGGTCATGGTAAAGAGCATGCGGATGATTTATATTATCTAGAAGCCAAAAAAGGACAAATTACCGGACAAAGCCAACTAGCAAACTATTCAGTAACCGGATATTATGCTAAAAAGCTGGTTTATTACAAAAATATAATATCTGAAAGTTCAGCTGTAATAGAAGAATATCCCTTCCCCATTGTCCGTTTGGCTGATCTATATTTAATGTATGCAGAAGCTCTAAATGAGGCAACCGACAACGGCGAGTTTGTACCGAAAGAAGTCTACGATAACATTGACATCATAAGAAAGCGATCGGGTTTAGAAGGAGTCGTAGATTCTTGGAGTAAATACTCGGTTAATCCCGAAAAGCCCTCTACGAAAGAAGGTATGCGTGAAATTATTCGTAAAGAACGTCAAATAGAGCTAGCATTAGAAGGGTCGCGTTTTCATGATTTGCGACGCTGGAAATTAGCTCGAAGTGTTTATAACAATGCATTAGTAAGAGGTTGGAGCATTGACCAAGAAACAACAGAAGACTATTATGTCATTCGTAATATAGCACAAATGAAATATGTGCAAAAGGATTACTTATGGCCACTAAAGTACGACGATATCATAAATAACCCAAATTTAATTCAAAACCCAGGTTGGCAATAATTCGGAGGATATAACATGAAGAAAATATATATTATAATCAGTTTATTTATCTGCTTGTTTATAGGATGCAAGGAAGATAATCTACATATACCCTATGGATATAACGATGGAACCGCCCCTGGCAAAGTAGAAATATTATCTTATATTCCACAAGCAGGGGGAGCAGAAATAAATTTTAAAAGCCCTGACGATGAAGATCTCATGTATATAGTTGCAAAATATACATTAGCTTCCGGAAAAGAAATGGAAAGTCGAGTTTCCGCCTATTCCAACAAGTTGAAAGTAGAAGGATTTGGAGACACTGAAGAAAAAACTATTACTTTTTATGCTGTGGATCGTATGGAAAATGTCGGAGAATCTGTTACGTGTAAAATAGTTCCTCTCACCCCATCTTATATTGAAGCTTACAATACTCTTGAAATGAATGAAACCTTTGGTGGTATCGCCATCACCATGAAAAATCCTTCTGCAAGCGATCTTACAGTAGAAGTAATCACTCCTGATTCATTAAACCAGTGGAGTACTGCACAAACCCAATATACAGCTGCCAAACAAATAAGCGTTACTATACGAGGCTACGAACATAAAGAACGGGTATTTGGAGTAATAGTCAAAGACAGATGGGACAATAGGACTGATACAGCATTTACAACTGTAGTTCCTTGGGAAGAATATGAATTAGATAAAAGCAAATTTCAGGAAGTCAGATTAGATAATGATATCGCCATGAATGCATGGGGACACTGGATGGGAAAAATGTGGAATGGTTCACACAATTATGGTGATGAATGGGATATGGCACATTCACCAGACTTTGCCTCATTTCCAGTTTGGTTTACTTTCGATTTAGGTGTAACTACTGAACTCAGTCGATATATGTACTGGCAACGATTAGGAGATAACTATCTGTATCAACATGGAAATATAAAAGAATGGGAAATCTGGGGACGCGCTGATAAACCAGATCAAAGTGGAAGTTGGGACGGTTGGACATTATTGACTAAATGTGAAAGTTATAAGCCTTCGGGATTACCAGCGGGTCAATTCTCTACAGAAGATAAAGAATATGCTACAGCCGGAGAAGAATTTATGTTCCCCACAGATATCCCCCCTGTACGCTATATTCGATTCAAAGCATTAAACACCTTTGCTGGTGCTCGTTTTATCCATATAATGGAGGTTTCTTTTTTTGGCAAACCTGTTGAAAATAAATAAAATAAATTATGAAAAAGTATATAATTATTATTTTCTGCATTACTTCTGCTATTTGTTCATCCTGTGATGGCATGTTAAGTAATATAGAATCTTATTTAGATGCTGGAGAAACAATTTATGTAGGCAAAGTCGACTCCTTGACTACTTCTTCCGGTAAGAATAGAATTTTAATAGAAGGTCTTTACATGTATGGAGTTACCCAAAAAAAATGTATTATCAAGTGGCAATCTATGGATGGAGAAGATAAATCTTTAGAATTAGATGTTGAACGCAAAGAAGCCGTAGACAAATTTGAAGTAATGATTAGTGAACTGGATGAAGGGCAATATGAATTTTCAATAACAACACTCGATGCGAAGGGAAATTCTTCCATTGAATCTACCATTGATGGATATGTATACGGAGAGCTCTATGAAAGTAATCTCACCAATAGGAAAATAAACCAGCTAAGAATTGAGGAAAAACAGGTCATCATTTCATGGAGGCCTGCCAATAATGCATTAAAATGTGAAATGTATTATACAAATACTGCTGGAGATGAGAAAATGATCGAAATACCAATAGCCGAAACAGAAACTCGCATAGAAGACTGCGATTTATCAAAAGCTCTACGCTGGAGAACTGTTTATCTACCAGAAGAAACAGCTATTGATTATTTCTATTCAGAATTTACAGAACAAATAATATCAGAATAAGATATTCTCAAAATAATAGGGGCTGACCAAGAAGCATAAAATCGCATTATAAAATACAGATATTAATGGGAACAAATATTTTTGGTCAGTTCCTGTTAGAAATTTCTAAGAAAAGAATATTATACTTAAAACGAAGCTTGCATTATGCCAAATTAAAAAGGAGGCAAGTACTATAAACATTATTTGCATTTACAAATAAACATTCATTTTATCCTATAAATATCTAAAATCAAAAACATATTACTATGAAACTCAGAATTTATATAATGTTATTATTCTTATGGGGAATAACATTCATTTCTTATTCCCAAAAAGCAACAATAAAGTTAGAAAAAGCCATATCAATTCCATCTATAAACGAACATAAGACTTTAACTGGTATAATTCTTGACGAGAAAGAAGAGCCAATTATAGGAGCCAGCATAATGCTAAGAGGAACATCCACAGGTTGTATTTCCGACATAGATGGGCATTTCAGTATTGTTGTCCAATCAGGTGATGTTTTACAAATTTCTTATGTAGGATATTTAGAGCAACTAATCACAATAAAAGATCAGAACACTTTACATATCATAATGTTGGAAGACACAAAAACGCTAGATGAAGTTGTTGTAATTGGTTATGGAACAGCTAAAAGAAAAGACTTTGCAGGTTCCGTTTCTTCTGTGAAATTGGAAAATTCTCCTATCGCTTTATCGCCTAATACAAGTGCTATGGAATCATTAAAGGGAGCTGTTACAGGACTGGATGTCGGATATTCAAATTCTGCAGGTTGTGCTCCGGGAATTCAAGTGCGTGGGCAGAATTCAATCTCTGGTTCTAATGATCCTTTAATAGTTGTAGATGGTGTTATTTTCATGGGATCACTTAACGACATTAATCCTAGTGATATAGCCTCCTTTGACATTTTAAAAGACGCAACTTCAGCGGCAGTATATGGTTCACGCTCTGCCAATGGGGTAATTTGTATCAGCACCAAAAAAGGTAAGCAAGGGAAACCTATTATTTCGTTTAATATGAATAATAGCATGCAAATGTGGGCTTGCAAACCCGATTTGATGACTGCTGAACAATGGTTAGATGCTACTATGGTTCGAAACAACTATTCAGATGCAAGTTTCATGACGGGACAACAATTAGACAACTACAACAATAGTATAAGTACAGACTGGTTGGATTTAGTATCACGTACAGGATGGACTCAAGACTATCAAGCAGCGGTATCCGGTGCTAGTGATCGCATAAATTACTATTTTTCATCAGCTTATACAGATAGTAAAGGCATTATTGAAGGAGATGACTATAATCGAATCACTTTAAAAGGAAAAATCGATACCAGAATTAATGACTGGTTAAAAGTTGGTGCAGATGCATCGTACACACGATCCGATTATTCAGGAAATAGCGCAAGCCTTTGGGCTATACAAACAATGTCTCCCTATGGCGTTCCTTACCGTAATTCAGAGGGTATGTTGGAAAAATATCCAAATGGGACAAATGAATCAGTAAATCCTCTTTGGGGAGTAAACGATGGTACACAAGATAACGTAGATATTCGCAATACTTTCCGCTTAAACGCATTTGCAGAAGTTAGTATTCCATATATCAAAGGATTATCCTATCGTTTGAACTATTCAACCAATCTGGAACTCAAAAATGAGAGTAATTTTATTCATGAGTCTTATTATACCTCTGTTGGACCTTATAATGATGAAGATCGGTATTCAGTTTCCACACAAAAGAACTATTTAGCGAGTGCTAACGGCTATGATCAAGACACACGCACTTCCAGCTGGGTTATTGACAACATATTAACCTATTCAAACAAATTTGGCAATCACTCTATCGATTTGACTGCAGTTGCCACTCGAGATAGCAAACACTATAAACTCAAAAAAATGACAGGTAGCGACTTTGCATCGAACGGTAATACTGTATTAGGAATTGACGGTCTACCATTTGCTACTACTCAGAAATTAGCTAAGAATGCTTGGAAGCAGGCAAATATAGGATATCTCGTAAGAGGATCATATAACTACCGCGATACTTATTATCTCACAGGATCATATAGACGAGATGGAGCTTCTGTTTTTGGAGTAAATTCTAAATGGGGAGATTTTGGTGCCGCTGGTATTGCATGGCGTGTAACAAATGAAAATTTCATGAACAAGTTTACAGCATTAAATGATTTAAAACTAAAAGTATCTTGGGGACGAAATGGTAATCAGGGGATAGGAGCCTATTCAACTTTATCTCAAGTTTCTGCAGGCTCTGCAGGCGGTATCAAAGTTACCTTTGGCAATTCCGGCAAGGTTCTATATGGAATTAACCAAGGAACTATTGGAAATATAAATCTTGGTTGGGAAACAACAGAGGCTTGGAATATTGGTTTTGAGTCAGCATGGTTTAATAATCGATTATTTTTAGATATGGATGTATATTTCTCTAAAACATTTGATCAGTTATTCCGCCGTACAATCCCCGTGATGACAGGTTTCAATAACATTTATTCTTCCATGGGAGAAGTACAAAATCGAGGTGTAGAAATTACTTTGCGTTCTGTTAATATGCAAACCAAAAATTTTACCTGGAACAGTGCATTAACCTTCTGGCTAAATCGTGATAAATTAAATCATCTTTATGGAGAAGATTTAGATGGCGATGGTAAAGAAGACGATGATATAGGTAATAACCTTTTTATTGGTGAGTCTATTCATTCCATCTATGGGTATAAACAAGACGGAATAGTTCAAGAAACAGATGTAGAATATATGGAAAAAAATGGAGTTTCGCCAGGAAGTCCAAAATATGTAGACATAACAGGAGATGGTGCTATCACAGTAGAGGATCGTCACATAATAGGAAACAAAGCCCCAAATTTCAAATTAAACCTAAGCAACACCTTAAGTTACAAAAATTTTGAACTGTATTGTATGATTGCAGGCGTGTTCGGCGGCAAGGGCTATTATCAAGCATCCAATAAAGCTGCTTATATCATTGGTGGTAGTGGAGATTTTTTTGGAGTAAACAGCCTATATGTTCCATACTGGACACCTGAGAATAAAAGCAATAAATATCCAGCAGCAACTTATACTGGTGATGCTTATTTCCTTGGATTACAGAGTCGCGCTTTCATTCGTTTACAGGATATCAGTCTTTCTTATTCATTCAATCAACCATGGATGAAAAAAATAGGATTGAACACATTAAAACTCTTTGTTTCAGGAAAAAATCTCATAACGTTTAGCGGATGGGATGGTGGTGATCCAGAAATAGGTAATTCTATTGTTGCTGGAACTTATCCTGTGATGAAATCACTTTCTTTTGGTGCAAATATTAGTTTCTAACCATTTAATTCATCGAAAATGACAACTTTCAAAATAAAAAAATATGTAGCCATAACATTGGCAGCTTTATCTTTCAACAGCTGCAACGATGCCGCTTTTTTGAGAGAAAATCCTGAAACCTTCTATACGATAGATAATATCTTTACTAGCCAAGATCAAGTAGACCAGGTTATAGCAACTTGTTATCTGCGTATGCGCCATATGTTTTGTCCATATAACAATTGGGGAGAACTAGATCTGTGGTCTTACCGTATGGGAAATGGTACTGATATGTTTGATGTACCAACCATCCGTTATAGTTATCGCTTTAATGATTATTCTATTCTTTCCAGCCAAAGTGGAGTATATAATGCAGTTTACTCTAATTATTATTATCTAATAACTTCTGCCAACTCTGCGATCTATGCTGCTGAAAAGGATAATATTGTTTGGGATTCCGAAGCCAATAGAAAGTGGGCTTTAGCTCAAGCACGTTTCTTTCGCGCATTTGCCTATCGAAATTTAGGTGAATTATTTGGTGGAGTACCTATTGTCACAGAAATAACTACCACACCACGTTATGATTATAAACGTACTTCACGTATGGAAACTTATCAGTTTGCTATTGACGAACTGGAAGATATAGTAAATGATGTACCTGAAACAGCAGAAGCTGGACGTATTGTCCGCGCTGTGATTCAGCATAATCTTTGCCAACTTTATATCAATAAAGGGGTACTATTGGAGGAAGAAGGACAAAACAGTCAAGATTCATATGAAAAAGCTATAGGTTATGCTAATGATGTTATAGATAGTGGATTATATGAACTAATGACTGAACGCTTTGGTACACGTAGAAGTGAAAATCCTGAATTTTATTATGCAAATTCAATTACGGGTCAAACCATCGAGCACTTATATTCAACTGCAGGCTATCCTATAGAAGGAAATGTTTTTTGGGATCTCTTTCAAGAAGGTAATTTAGACTATCAAGAAGGTAATAAAGAAGCAATTTGGGTATCACAATCTGATTATAATCTTTACAAAGAAGAAGGAGATGACTTTCGTCTTTATTATTCAGCCATTTACGGTCCTGTTTTCAGAGACCAAGGTGGTTCTTATCTAAATGGAAATATGGAAGACGTTGGTGGATTAGGAATGGTTCAAATATGTCCTACCTTCTATACTCGCGATAAAATTTATACAGATAAATGGGCTGATGATATGAGAAACTCGGAAGCAGTATTCCGAAGACTCTTCCTAGGTAATATCTCAGGAACCGAATACTATGGAAAACCAATTCCTTGGAATCTTCTATATAAAGAAGATGCCAATGGAATAAAAAACGATGCTGCTGCAACCATGCTTTTCCCAATATCATGCAAAATTGCTACGGATAAATATACAGGAATTGCTGACGGACAGAATTATACAGCATTATTCCGTGATGATTACTTGTTACGTCTACCTGAAACAATTCTATTAAGAGCAGAAGCTTATTGGAGAATAGGCAATAATGCAGCAGCAGCAATTGATATAAATAAACTGAGAACACGTGCAAAATGTAGTTATCTGGTTTCTGCCTCTGACATAAATGTAGACCTAATTCTTGATGAACGTGCCAGAGAATTAGTCTATGAAGAATCAAGATGGAATACATTATTACGCATGGGAGGAACGATAGCTATCGATCGTATAAAGAAATATTCTTATTGGCCTTGTGCTAACACATCGTTAGAGAATAAATCATTCAATTTATGGCCAATACCTCAAAGTGTTATTGATACAAACAAAGATGTTGTATTAGAACAAAATAAAGGCTGGTAGATAAGAATATAAATATATTTACTAGATAAAAAAAGGGAAACTATTTCTAGTTTCCCTTTTTCTGTAAAAAAACTTTCAAACATTCTTTCTACCTTAAAATCTAATACCTTAGTTTATTTATAACATCAAATTTTAATTATCGGTATTCCCAGCAAAAAAGCTACTTTCTCTAATGTTGCAGCCCAATGTCCGATTCCAATAGCACAATGATGTGAAGGTCCCCCTTTACTCCACTTATCCATAAATGTACGTGCTCCACACGGAAATCGATAGCGACTATTTGTATTGCCAATTTGGAAGATTGGACCACTTACCGACTCACCTTCAGCAACTAATAAATGAACTCCGTCATTATCTTCACAAACGGAGAGTAAAGTCACAGGACCACACTTTACAGACATTTGTATTGAAAGGCCATTTCCCGGTTTTCCATGATAAATAGGTAATGGTACAAGACCAACCGTTCCCTCTGCAATTGCCCAATGAGCGGGTCCATCATGTCCCAGCATCACAATATCATCTGTAAAGTCAAGAGCATAAAACTCCGAAAAAGACCCTCCTGCACCCAGTTCGGACATAATCTTCATAGCTTGTGCATTTTTAACTTCACACTCACCAGCTATTGGAATCCCTCGCCCTGTCAATAAAGTATTACCAGCAATCATCGACGTTACAATATTTTCATACTCACTATCTCTTGTTCCCTCATAATAATAAGCCATAGCATCCAACCGATGAGTAGCAATCAACTTATCAAGAGCAACAGATGTATGCGCTGCACGAAGTATTTCTCTAGTACTGCAACTCTCTGAGACTATAAAACGTTCATAGAATTCGGTAACTTTTTGATTTATTTCTTCTGATGTCACAGAATCACGCAATGACTTAAGTTCACACATTTCCAACATTTCCATATGAGTTCCAAAAACTGCGGACTGTCGGGTTATATCAGTATAAACATCAAGCATTCCTCCATAATAATGCCCTAAAATGCCTAAACGATTATTACGCATGTTATAACAAACACTGGCTGCACATACCCAACCTTCAATTTCCCTCCAAGCTATGGGATCATCCAAATATCCAGTAACTAATTCAAAGCGTAAACCACTACGTTTGAGAACTGATATAATCTCTGGAGCGGAACAAGCTTGACAATGCATCAACCAATATCCAGTCATTTTCCCTCTATCACCCAAACCGTTCATATAATCATAATCAACAGTTGCTACGGGTTGAAGATTCAGAATAATAATTGGACAATGAAGTTTTTGGGCAATCGGCAACACAGTCGAAGACAGACAATAGGTAGACATATAAAGAAATACTAATTCTACACCACTGCTGCTCAATTGTTCGGCAACTTCAACAGCCTTTTCTGGATTGTCAACTAGGCCGACATTAATAACATCCACCTCACATCGAGACTCTATCTCATCCCTAATTCTATCTTGATATGTAAGTAATGAATCACGCAATCCTTCAAATTGCGCCCAATACGTATCAAGCCCTGTTCCAAATAAACCAACTTTCAATTTAGTCTTCATAATAATATATTAAATTACATTTGATAATAACTATCACATTTATAGGCTTTCTACATCCTACAATAAACTATATACCTCTAACTACAATAGTAAAAATACAAATTGCATATATCACAAATCGGAATTATTCTTTTAATGCAAATATAAGTACTTTATAAGCAGCTAAATATTCTAATATGATTTATAAATTATACATTCTATCCAAAATAGATTACGTACCATTTTATCATCTTATTATTTGGTTTACAATTACTTTTACTCTATTTTTGAACATCATTACTTTATTTTCTCACTAAAACTATCATATAATGCCCAAAGAAGAACATATCAAATATCTCATGACAAATGAACAAGATATCTCTTGGGGAATAGTAACAACGACTGTAGGATATCAAGATATTCCGGCCAGAACAGTTTATCCTTCACACAAACATCCAATCCGATATCTATTCTCAAGTGAAAAAGGACGTATATTAAATGAATACCAATTAGTCTACATTACAAGTGGACAAGGAATATTTACTTCTACTCATCAACCTTCTACTCATATTCAAGCAGGAGACCTTTTCTTATTGTTTCCAGGAGAATGGCATACCTATTACCCCGATTTCCAAACCGGGTGGTACGAGTATTGGATTGGATTTACAGGTAATGATATAGACTTAAAAGTAAAAGCTCACTTTTTTACCTGCAACTCCCCCATAATAAAAGCTGGACTTGATAGTGAACTGGTAAAACTGTTCCAGTTAGCTGTTTATACAGCTAAACAACAACGACCTGGATTTCAACAAATATTAGCAGGAATAATCAGCTTGTTATTAGGATTCTCATATTCTAAACTCCGTATCGATACTCTTGGAGGAACCAAGTTCTTGAAACAAATAGATAAAGCAAAAGTACTCATGTACGAACATGTTGAGAATAGTCTATCCGGCGAGCAAATAGCAGAGAATATAGGAATGAGCTATTCTTCTTTCCGGCGTTTTTTCAAACAATACACTGGCTTTACACCTACACAGTATATTTTAGAACTTAAAATAAACAGGAGCAAGGAACTATTGACGAACACTGAATATAGTTGTCAGGAAATAGCCTTTGAATTAGGATTTAACACTCCTTCGCATTTTAATATGGTATTCCTGAAAAAGACAGGAATAACTCCACATCAGTATAGAGTTAAAACTCAAGGGCGAACAATTCATCAAACTTTATACAATAAAGAGAAATAGCGACTTCATCTTTTTCCTGTAACCGGAATGTATCATATTTGTTACCGATTCTTAAATTTGCCGCAAAACGTATGAAACGCTACGTCTCTACTTTTGCGGCAAATTAATCAACGAATGACAACAGGTATGAAACACATTGTTAAAGTATTCACGCTCTTATTCTTATTTCTAACAGTCGGCAGCACGGCAAAAGCCGACGAGAAAGTAAACGTAGTGAAACAGGGCACCGTACGCGGCCGCATCATTGATGCCACAAAACAAACCCTCCCGGGTGCCTCCATTTACATCGAGAAACTGCATGCCGGAGTGACGAGCGACGTCAACGGCTTCTACACCTTCCCCAACCTCGAACCGGGGACGTATACCGTAAAAGTAAGTTATGTGGGCTATTCACCCGTAGAACTGAAAATAACCATTCCCGAAGGACGCACTTTAGAAAAAGACGTAGTGATGAACGAAGGAGTGGAACTACAGGAAGTAGTGGTAGGCGGCGCCTTTCAGGGACAACGCCGCGCCGTCAATTCGCAGAAGAACAGCCTCGGCATCAAGAATGTAGTGTCTGCCGACCAGGTAGGCAAGTTCCCCGACTCCAACATAGGCGATGCACTGAAACGCATCTCGGGTATCAACGTACAGTACGACCAGGGTGAAGCCCGCTTCGGACAAGTACGCGGCACCTCTGCCGACATGAGTTCCGTCACTATCAACGGCAACCGCGTTCCTTCTGCCGAAGGTGATACGCGCAACGTGCAACTGGACCTCATCCCGGCAGATATGATACAGACCATCGAAGTGAACAAGGTAGTCACCCCGGATATGGATGCCGATGCCATCGGCGGTTCCATCAATCTGATTACAAAGAACTCTCCTTATAAACGCTTCATCAGTGCCACCGCCGGAACAGGCTACAACTGGATTAGTGACAAAGCGCAACTGAACCTGGGTTTCACCTATGGCGACCGCTTCTTCAACGACAAACTGGGACTCATTCTTTCCGCTTCCTATCAGAACTCCCCTTCCGGCTCGGATGACATCGAATTTGTATGGGACAAGGATGTAGAAACCGGAGAACTCTGCATCACCGACTATCAGGTGCGCCAATACTACGTCACCCGCGAACGTCAAAGCTACTCCGCCGCACTGGACTGGGACATCAACGAGAACCACAAGCTGACTTTCAAAGGCATCTTCAACAACCGCAACGACTGGGAAAACCGTTACCGCCTCAACGTGAAAGGTATCAACCTGGAAGAAGATGACAATGGCAACGAATATTGCTCCATCAACAACAAAGGCGCCGTGCGCGTGCAGACCAAAGGCGGCACGCCCGACAACCGCAACGCCCGTCTGGAACGTCAGCGCACGATGGACTTCACCCTCGGCGGCGAGCACCTCTTCGGCAAACTGGACACGAAGTGGAGCGTCAACTACGCCAAAGCCAGCGAAGAACGTCCCAACGAACGCTACATCGACTATCAACTGAAGAAACAGAAGTTCACAATGGATTTGAGCGATGAGCGCAAGCCGTTGCTTACCCCGCAGGAAGGTTCGGCTATGTATCTGAACGACGATTTCAGTCTAAAAGAAGTGACGGAGCAACAGGAAGATATTCAAGAAAAGGACTTCAAGTTCAAACTCGACTTTAGTTTACCGCTCACAAAAGGAAAGTTCGGCAATCATCTGCGCTTCGGAACCAAGGTGGTGCATAAGACTAAAGATAAAGAGATCGACTTCTACGAATACACTCCACTGGATGAAGACGGTTTCGACAAAGCCAGTCTGGCGGCTGCTGTAGACCAGAACCGGGACGGATACATGCCGGGCAAACAATATAAAGCCGGTAGCTTCATAAGCAAGGAGTATCTGGGAGAACTTGACTTGAACAATGCGAGTCTGTTTGAAAAGAACCAGGTGCAGGAAGAGCTTGCCACCAACTTCAACGCCAAAGAAACCGTTGCGGCAGGTTATCTGCGTTTCGACCAGAAACTGGGTGAGAAGTGGGACTTGATGCTGGGCCTGCGTCTGGAGAATACACATGTAAAATATTCGGGTAGCCAGTATGATGCGGACGAAGACAAGACCACCCGCACAGCCTACGAGTCGGACAGTTACCTGAATGCGCTTCCTTCCATTCTTGTGAAGTATGATGTAAACGATGATTTCAAGGTGCGCGCCTCGTTCACCAATACAATTGCCCGCCCCAAGTATGCGGCCCTGGCACCGAACATTACGATTAAGCGTAGCGACAACTCCATCTCTTTGGGTAACCCGGGTCTGAAACCTACCATTTCTTATAACTTCGACCTGAGCGGTGAGTATTACTTCAAGAGCATCGGTCTTGTCAGTGCCGGCGTCTTCTACAAGAAAATCAATGATTTCATCGTAGACCAGACTATGCGCAACTACAATTACAACGGAACCACGTATACCAAGTTCAGCCAGCCGCGCAACTCGGGCAACGCCGACCTGCTGGGTGTGGAGGTAGCTTATCAGCGCGACTTCAGTTTCATAGCCCCGGCCTTGAAGTGCATCGGCTTCTACGGAACATACACTTACTCTTACTCCCGCGTGGATAACTTCAACTTCGAGGGACGTGAGAATGAAAGCGGCCTGCGCCTGCCGGGTTCTCCGGAGCACACGGCCAATGCTTCGCTCTTCTTTGAGAAATCCGGTGTGAGCCTCCGCCTTTCTTACAACTATGCATCGGCATTTATCGACGAGATGGGAGCGGAGAAGTTCTACGACCGCTATTACGATGCAGTGAATTATATGGATGCCAACGCCAGCTATACTTTCGGAAAGAAACTGAAAACAACGTTCTATGCCGAAGCCACCAATTTGCTGAACCAGCCTTTGCGCTACTATCAGGGAACGAAGGAGCGGACGATGCAGAGCGAACATTACGGAGTGAAAGTAAATGCAGGTGTGAAAATTAACTTCTAATAAAGTAACTGCACAATATATTGCAGAGATTTGTCAGAATTTATCAATAACAATACAGCTTTTTATAACATTCTGATTATCAATATCATTAAACCATGCCCTATTCAGTATACGACTGAACCCTATTAAGTATACGACTGAATGGCATTCAGTATACGAGTGAATTAGGTTCAATATACGACTATTATAGGAGGACACATCATTTGTAAACAATATGCACCACTACTCTGCTTTTTCAGTTCATAACCGCAACAGAAAGGAAGCTAATTAATTCCGCCAACAAATTAATAACAATCAAATCAATATAATAATGAAAAAAGTATTCTTTCTCCTTTTAGTTGTCCTCCTCAGCAACTGGGCAACCGCACAGATAACGGATTATTCCATCTTCGACAAGAAATTCAACTTCTACGTTGCCAACGACCTAGGCCGTAACGGTTATTACGACCAGAAGCCCATAGCCGAATTGATGGGAACCATGGCCGAAGAAGTCGGTCCCGAGTTCGTAGTCGCCACCGGAGACATCCACCATTTTGAAGGCGTGCGCAGCGTGAACGACCCTCTGTGGATGACCAACTACGAACTCATCTACTCCCACCCGGAACTGATGATTGACTGGTTTCCCGTACTTGGCAACCACGAATACCGCGGCAACACGCAAGCAGTAATGGACTACACCAACATCAGCCGCCGCTGGACCATGCCCGCCCGCTACTATACAAAAGCATTTGAGGACAAAGGAATCACTATCCGTATCGTCTGGATAGACACAGCCCCCATGATGGACAAATACCGCAATGACTCCGCCACCTATCCCGACGCTTGCAAACAAGACTTGCAAAAACAACTCGCCTGGATTGATTCAGTGCTGGCCAATGCCAAAGAAGACTGGATTATCGTAGCCGGACACCACCCCATCTACGCTGAAACTCCGAAGGACGACAGCGAACGCCTGGATATGCAGAAGCGACTCGATCCGATACTCCGTAAGCACAAAGTAGACATGTATATCTGCGGGCACATTCATAACTTCCAGCATATCCGCAAGGCGGGAAGCAATATCGATTACGTTGTCAACTCAGCCGGTTCGCTTGCCCGCAAGGTGAAACCGACAGAAGGAACCGTATTCTGCAGTCCTGAACCGGGTTTTTCCATAATATCTGCGGACAAAAAAACGCTAACACTACGAATGATCGATAAAAAAGGGAACATACTGCATACCGTAACACGCAACTCACAGTAAGCTTTTCACAAAAATAAGAGGGTGTTTACTCCTTGCTCATTAACCAGGCAATTGAGTAAACACCCTCTTATTTATCTTTTCCTTTTTACTTCTCCAATGAGAAAATATCAATTGGCAGACTTCTGATAATTCTTATACCAATCTGTATATTCTTTACCATCCGATTCTACCCATTTCTCGAAATCGGGATATTCTTTATCTATCGTCACAGTCTCCGTTACAGAAGTGAAAGTGCCGGGTATTGAAATGGCAAACGGGTGTTTTCCATCCTTATTTACATAGTAAGCATCTGCCTCTTTACCTATCTGATCAGAATTTGCCAAGTTAGTAGCTTTAGACTTTGGCAAATGCACTTCAGTACGATTGTCTTTTCCAGCCCCCTCATAGTTCACAATGATATAAGGATTCAATATTGAGTTTCCAACTTTTAAGGCATCCTTCTTCATGGCGCCAGCAGCAAATGTACGGGTAATCACGAACTTCTGATTTCTCACATCCATAGCATTGGGGAAGAGAATAATAGAATTAGTTTGCGTTTCATCCACAGCACCGGATGGCAGAACCATTTCGCCGCGTTGATCTGTGGCATACTGTACGGCAAACGCATTCCTGTTCGTGGCAGCACCCACCTTTTGTACCGGTTCGTAGGTTTCTTTCACCTCACTCACGTAATTATCTTTATTGAAGGTAATGGAACGATGGTATTCTATGATAACATCATTCAGGTCATAGTCACCTCCCGAAGGCCAGATATCCTCATAGGCAAAAGACATATAATTGTTCTCTGTTTCAGAAACTTCCGGTTCATCTGGATCTATGACAGGACGGTCAGGGTCTTGGATGGCTTCATTAGGATTCGCATCAATACAGAAGAGGAGATCTTCGTAACTGCTGTCTCCACCATCTTCTACGCCATAGACCACAGTACCCCCTTCGGCTGAAAGAGAGATAAAGCGGGCTTTCTGACCTTGATAGTTCTTATTCCACTCTTCATTAGAATAAACGAAACTCTTATCTGTATCAATGAAACCGTCATAGCCTTTACTACCACATTTAAAACCGTCAGCAATAATAAAGTAGCCGATGGTATACCCTGCCGGAAATTTGGTGGAAAGATTACCCTGATCGTCCTGAAAGAGAAGTTGCACCTTCCGGTTCGTTTCCAAAGGAGCATTTCTACTACCATAATTAGTAGCTCCTCCCGGCACTTTATCGTACCAATTCAAATAAGGTACATTACCTTTAATTGAAGCATTCGGGAAGATAACGATTTTCTTCACTTGATCAGGAGCCGCAGGACATTCACCGGTCTTATAATAATAATACCCCACTACATTCTGATACCAACAGGATTCTGTTAAAAAAGTAAAGAACAATTCAGCATCTGCCACTGTTACGATTTGACCTTGTTCATTTTGATAGGCCTTTGCAATAGTAGTATTAACGTGCTCAGTATCTCTCACATAATTTGAATTATTCAATTTATCTGGTTTACTGCTTTTACCTTTCCACAAGGCCTTTTGTACGTTATTGATAAACTTACTACTAATAACCTTATTATACTCAATCAGACCATTGATATCCCCAGGTTTTCCGTAACTATCACTAATCTCCACCAAGGAATACACTTTCTGTGCATTATTGACTGTAACTAACTTCAATTTTGACTTCGCCCGTGTAGCAGCTACCGCCCGCGAAGCAGCGTCCGTCTCGTTCACCGTCACCTTTCCATTCTCCACACTAGCTTCCACACACATGGGAACACCCCAGGTAGGTGAGAAAACATACACCACTTTAGCAGCCGTAGGCAATTCCACATCGCCAACGAAACGTCCTTTTGTATCCGCAAATATCTTATAAACTGGTTCACCCTGGATGACGAACGAGCCTGTTTCATTATAAGAGATTGGATATTCTGTAAAGATTTCTATTAAAGCATTACTCCCAATCTCTCCATAGTTGACCTCGAACGCCACATTAGTAGTTGTGGTAAAATCAAAGTATTCACTTTCCGGCTTTAATACGGTCGGATCCTTACCAGGATCATAAACATCTTTATCCATGCACCCTGTCAGTGCGAGCATAGCGAAACACGCACCCATTCCAAGTAATTGATTAACTCTCATCATTTGGTTTATGTTTGTAAAAAAACAGTAGGTTCTCGTTTTGTCTTACAAAGATACAAAATACAATAAATGTATCCAAATAATCAAGGATAAAGTTGCATTTGTTATGCAAAATATTTATTTTTAGGAAAAGAGATAGTGGAAAGAAGTCAATTTCGAGAATTATTTTCTTTCTATAGATTTAAGTTAAGTGGAAGTATAATATCAGACAAAAAAGAAAGAATCTCAGTAGAAAACGCTACATTTGTCGCATTAAAAATAGAAACGCTATGAAGAACTTATCTCTCTTTCTGCTACTTTGTCTGTTGTTTGCTGCATGTGCCAAAGATGAAAACAAAGAACCGATCCTGGTAACCGATATCGTAATGCCCACACAGACCAGCTTCAACCCCGGTGACAAGGTCACGATTAAAGCACAAGGTTTTCAATCCGATGACGACATAATGTTCGAAATCTATTGGCCGCTTCCCGACCAACCCGCAATGAACTATCAGGGATATGCCCTCAGAGTATCACCCGTCATGGTAGAGCAGACTTCCACAAGCATCACTTTCCTGGCACCCGGACACTACCCTGCCTCAACCACCAAGGTACGCCTGCGCCGTTCCGGCGATATCATGACGCTTGGTGAGATTGCTGTTACCAACGGTGAAGCACCCAAAGAGTTCCAGCTCTATGGCATTGTCAATTCCCATTCCAGCACGGGTTATAATAATTGCATCGAGCACGTAAACCTCACAAATGGCACTCCCACAAACATCGTGGGACTGACAGAAGACCAGAAAGATTTCTCCTGCGTAGCAAATGTTCCTGAAACTCAGAACCTCTGCGGAATACAGACGAAAGATGGAGTGCGTAGTGTATTCAGCTACGACCTATCCATGCGTTTCTGGCAAGATATGGGACTCAAAAATATATTGACTCTCTGCAACGGCCAAAGCTCCATAATAGCCGTAAAGCAAATATCTGACAATGAAATGATGCTAGCATCCATCGGATCATGGCCCTATACCCGTGACATTGACCAAACTCTGAATTACCGCTACGAACTTCCCGCCGACATAAAGCCTGAAGCTCTGACACGCTATCCCGGTGTACAGGGTGACAGTTATCTGCTACTCTCGGCTGATAATGGAAACAACAGTTTCACACCCGTCGCACTGAGCTTGGACCCAAGTAGCAGGAAGGTATATACCGGCGAATCGATACAGGCCACCGCACTCATTCTCTTCTGGACAATAATCTCAGGAAAAGACACCGGAACTACCAAATACGTACGCACCGGCGGATATGCCGTAGTAAGAGCCGATGATGGCCGGACAGATCTGTGTCTTTGGAATCAAGCTACGATAAGTTTGGAGGAGCCTTTCGCCACATTCCCCAATTCGGCACGTTCAGTAACCATGCTCGCTAAAGATACGGAGACACTGAAACTTTACGTTCTATTCGATACAAATCGGGGAGGAAGGCTGATCTATGCTTACGATTTGGTGAGCAAAAGTTGGCAAGCCGTTCCCGGCATCGGCTATCCTTATTCGGAAATTGTGATGGCACGGTAAAAGACATGTTACCCCCGCACTGTAACTCCATTTACGCGCCGAGGTAAAGAGCTTTACAATAGGCGGTAAAGGTCGTTACATACTGAAGGGAATGCTTTTACATCGCGAGGGAAATAACTTGTAAATGCCATCATTTCTTTTCTCGGAGGTCATCCTTAGGTATAGTCGTCTCACTACCATCTCGCGTAGCAATATAGTGGGGCGACATTATTTCTATGCCTTCTTCATTAAACCGATCCTGAATATTCTGGTGCAAATCAGAATAAACCTGTGCCAACTGATTGGCATCTTTAATATATGCATTCACCTGATAGACGGGATAATAATCCTGAAGAGATGTTTCCAGTACAAACGGACGCGGGTCATCCACTACTCCGGGAGTATTCAGCGCCGCTTCAATCAGAAGCTGATGGGTCTTTCGCCATGGAATATCGTATCCGATGCTCACTTCCGAATGAATTATCAGCCCGTAGTCGCGTGCCGACTGGCTGAAATTCACCGTATGCGAAGACATAATAAAAGAGTTAGGAATCGTAACTACCTCATTCTTCGGCGTACGGATACGCGTTACCAACGGTGTCTTCTCAATCACATTTCCCGTTGTATCATTCAGCTTAATACGGTCACCCAACTTAAACGGACGCATATACGTGATAACCAGTCCTGCAATGATATTCCCGATCACCGTACTCGATCCCAGCGAAACAATCAATCCGACAAAGACTGATATTCCCTGAAAGACCCCCGATTTGGAGCCAGGCAGGTAGGGATAAATCATAGCAATCATAAATGCATAAAGCAGGAAGCGCACAATGTGGAACGTCGGCATAGCCCAGTCGGCATAAAAGCCGCCTATCTTCAGCCGTTCCGACTGTATTTCACTGGCAAGATAACGAACCAGTCGCACCAGATACTTCACGGCAAGCCATATCACAAAGATGGTAAACAAGTTGGGAATATACTCCACTATACCCAGGAAAATGCTCTTTATCGGCTCCCAGATATACGAAAACAACTTATAAGCAAGATCTTTGGTTTGAGGGAATATAGCAAAGAGTAATGGCACCGTCAAAATCAACTGAAGCAGCATGACGGCATAGCGCAGCAGACTTGCCAAGAAGACAAGCAGGTTTACCTGCTTCTGTGTGTCCAGTAACTCGTAATCCTGAATAGAAATAGGCTTTAGTTTAGTATCTTTCAGACGTTGAATACGGGCTTTCAGCTTATTGAACAGCCAGATAGTGAGTTTAAACAACAGGAACTGGCCTACAATTACAAGAATAAAATAAAGAATACGCTTACCAAGCTGCCACAGACTATGCTCATCCTTCATAACCTTCAACTTGTCCACTATCACTTTTCGTTTGGCAGTCGCCAACTGGTCGCGTGAACAGCCTTCCCAAAGACCATCTTGATCCGTGAAAGAGGAAAGAACCTTATTGCCATACATCAGATCGGTAACAATATCACTGCTTTCTATATAAACCGAATCCGGCTGAAGATTGAATCGTTTGCCCAGTTCCGTAATTGCCGCCGCATTCATCTCGGCACGCTGCTGGGGAGTGTGACCGCCACGTTTGGCAAACAGGTAATATAATGTATCGCCTTCCACAATTACAGGAATACCCGGAGTCATTCTTCTGAGCGAATCGATACGTAACCGCTGTTTGGCCAGCTTCAGAGAGTCCGCTGCATCATACTTCAGCTTCATCTGCTCTATCTCCATCCTGAGATTAGCCTCATTCAATCTTGATGTCTCCAGATCCTCTTTAATCTTCAACAGATGTAATGAATCAGTATCCGACTTTTGAGCAACCATTGTTCCCAATGTATCTTCATTCAAGATGTCCAAAACCTTCTCTACCAACTGGGCGGATGCACCACTCGCGAACAGCAGTAACAGCCCAAAACACAACGCCCGAATTCCCTTCATATTAAAAGTCCTTAATCAGGTTACTTAAAATTATAAATTGTTTAACGCGCCAAACATACGGAATGTTTTTCACTTATCATAAAAGGAATTAATTATATTTGCACAAAAATCAGTATTCTTATGGATATTCTTTTCCTGATTGGGGGACTTCTCCTCATACTCTTAGGTGCCAATGGACTAACAGACGGAGCCGCATCCATTGCCAAGCGTTTTCATATACCGTCTATCGTTATCGGACTTACCATCGTAGCTTTCGGAACATCTGCTCCGGAACTGACGGTCAGCGTATCTTCCGCCCTGAAAGGCAGCGCGGACATTGCCATCGGAAATGTGGTAGGTAGCAACATCTTCAATACCTTGATGATTGTGGGTTGTACAGCACTCTTTGCCCCTATCGTCATCTCTCAAAATACGTTACGTAAGGAAATACCTCTCTGCATCCTTTCTTCCATCGTACTGCTGATTTGTGCCAACGATGTATTATTGGATCATAGTGCAGAAAATATTCTCAGCACTACGGATGGCTTGCTATTGCTCTGCTTCTTTATCATCTTTTTGGGATATACCTTTGCAATCGCCTTTCAGGGAAAGAAAGAAGGAGAAGCACCCGAAGAAGAAATCAAGCAACTTCCCATGTGGCAGTCTACCCTATATATGATAGGTGGACTGGCAGGGCTTATCATCGGCGGTAACTTCTTTGTAGACGGTGCCACAGGCATTGCCCGCAGTCTGGGAGTCAGCGAGTCCGTCATCGGGCTGACGCTTGTGGCAGGCGGTACATCCCTACCCGAACTGGCTACCTCCATCGTAGCTGCCCTCAAAAAGAATTCTGAAATTGCTATCGGTAATGTAATCGGAAGCAATCTTTTCAACATCTTCTTTGTACTGGGATGTAGTGCTTCCATTACCCCCCTACATCTGGCAGGTATCACTAATCTGGATCTGCTGGTACTGGTAGGTTCAAGTATTCTGCTTTGGATTTTCGGACTGTTCTTCGCCAAACGGACCATTACCCGCATTGAGGGCAGCATACTGATACTTTGTTATATAGCTTATACTGTTGTACTTATTTATAATGTTTAAAGTGGTATTTTAAAGATTATCATGTATCTTTGCCCTCTCATTAGACATAAAATTATGGCAATAACAATCAAAAAAGCTTCCACAATGAAAGAATTGAAACGGTTCATCCGCTTCAATTACCGGCTATACAAAGGCAATCCTTACTCCGTCCCCGATCTTTACGACGACATGCTCAATACCTTCAACAAAAAGAAGAATGCAGCGTTTGAATTCTGCGAAGCAGAGTATTTCTTAGCTTACAAAGACAATCAGATAGTAGGACGTGTAGCTGCCATTATCAATCATAAAGCCAATCAGACCTGGAATAAAAAGAATGTCCGCTTCGGCTGGATCGATTTCATCGATGACCCCGAAGTTTCCGACGCATTGATCCGTACGGTCGAAGAATGGGGTAAAGAACGGGGAATGACTCATATACAAGGTCCCTTGGGTTTCACAGACTTCGATGCGGAAGGCATGCTTGTCGAAGGTTTCGATCAACTCAGCACAATGGCCACCATCTATAACTACCCTTACTACCCGCAACACATGGAGCGCATGGGCTTTGAAAAAGATGCCGACTGGGTGGAATTTAAAATTTATATTCCGGATGCCATACCGGACAAACACAAACGCATCTCCGACCTCATTCAACGTAAGTATAATCTCAAAATCAAAAAATATACATCTGCGAAAAAGATTGCCCAAGATTACGGTCAGGCCATCTTTGAACTGATGAACGAAGCTTATAAACCCCTGTTCGGATATTCCGCCCTGTCACAACGACAGATCGACCAATACGTGAAGATGTACCTTCCTATTGTAGACCTGCGTATGGTGACACTTATCACGGATGCCGACGACCAACTGATTTGCGTAGGTATTTCCATGCCATCCTTGTCCGAAGCTTTGCAAAAAGCACACGGACGGTTATTGCCCTTCGGATGGTATTATCTGCTGAAGGCTCTCTTCATGAAACGCCGTGCCAAAATGTTGGATTTATTGCTCGTTGCAGTGAAGCCGGAGTACCAGAACAAGGGTGTTAACGCATTGTTATTTTCCGATTTAATTCCGGTTTATCAAAAATTAGGTTTTATATTTGCAGAGAGTAACCCTGAACTGGAGATGAACGGCAAGGTACAAGCCCAATGGGAGTACTTTAAAACAGAGCAGCATAAACGGCGCAGGGCGTTCGTGAAAGAAATTAATAATTAAGAATGAAGAATTTGGCTGCGCTGTGATGCCGCATGGTAATTCTTCATTCCTCATTCCTCATTAAATAACTTATGGAAGAAATCAACGGACTGATGCCCGAAGGCAATGTAGAATATACGGAAGACAACATTCGTCATCTTGACGATATGGAGCACATCCGTGTCCGTTCGGGTATGTATATCGGTCGTTTGGGCGACGGTACGCAAAACGACGACGGTATTTATGTATTGCTAAAAGAGGTAATGGACAACAGCATCGATGAATTCAAAATGGGTGCGGGTAAACGGATCGAGATAAGCATTGAGGAGAATCTCCGTGTCAGCGTACGCGACTACGGTCGGGGTATTCCGCAAGGAAAGCTGATCGAGGCAGTAAGCAAACTCAACACCGGTGGTAAGTACGACAGCAAGGCTTTTAAAAAGAGCGTCGGACTGAACGGTGTAGGCATCAAGGCCGTAAATGCACTTAGCAACCGTTTTGAGGTACGCAGTTATCGTGAAGGCAAAGTCCGTATCGCCATTTTCGAAAAAGGTATTCTTCAGAGCGATGTCACGGAAAACAGCGATGAAGAGAGCGGAACTTACATTTTCTTCGAACCGGATAGTACATTATTCCTGAACTATTCTTTCCAAGCTAACTTTGTGGAAATGTTATTGCGTAATTATACGTACCTGAATACAGGCCTTTCCATAATTTACAACGGCCAGCGCATCATTTCACGCCACGGTCTGGAAGATTTGCTGAACGACAACATGACCGCACAGGGGTTATACAACATCATCCACCTGAAAGGGGAAGACATTGAAATAGCCTTCACACATACCAACCAATACGGAGAAGAATATTACTCCTTCGTCAACGGACAGCATACGACGCAAGGCGGTACACACCAAAGTGCACTCAAAGAACATATTGCCCGCACCATCAAGGAATTTTATAACAAAAACCAGGAGTACGCCGATATCCGTAACGGTATCGTTGCCGCCATTGCCATTAACGTGGAAGAACCCCAGTTCGAGGGACAGACAAAAACCAAACTCGGTTCGCCTTCCATGTCTCCGGGTGGTGTAAGCGTAAATAAATATGTAGGAGACTTTATCAAGACGGAAGTGGATAATTACCTCCACAAAAACCCATTGGTTGCAGAAGTCATGTTGCAAAAGATACAGGACTCTGAAAAGGAACGCAAAGCGATTGCCGGTGTTACCAAACTGGCTCGTGAACGTGCCAAGAAGGCCAACCTGCACAACCGTAAATTGCGCGATTGCCGCTACCACCTCAACGACGGCAAGGGAAAAGACCAAGAGACCGAATCTTGCATATTCATTACTGAGGGAGATTCTGCAAGTGGTTCTATCACGAAAAGCCGTGACGTAAACACACAAGCAGTATTTAGCTTGCGTGGTAAGCCGTTGAACTCTTACGGGCTGACTAAAAAGGTGGTATATGAAAACGAAGAATTCAACCTGCTGCAGGCTGCCTTGAATATAGAAGACGGTATCGAGGGATTACGTTACAACAAGGTGATTGCTGCTACCGATGCCGATGTGGATGGTATGCATATCCGCCTGCTACTTATAACCTTCTTCCTGCAATTCTTCCCTGACTTGATAAAGAAAGGGCATGTATACATCCTGCAGACTCCGTTGTTCCGTGTACGTAATAAGAAGAAAACCCTTTACTGTTATACGGAAGAAGAACGTCAGAAAGCAATTGCAGAACTGGGACCGAATCCTGAAATCACCCGATTTAAAGGTTTGGGAGAAATCTCACCCGATGAATTCAGGCATTTTATCGGTAAGGATATGCGTCTGGAGCAGGTAAGCCTGCGCAAGACGGACCTGGTAAAGGAATTATTAGAGTTCTATATGGGTAAAAATACCATGGAACGACAAAACTTTATTATTAATAATCTGGTTATAGAAGAAGATTTGGCATCATGAGAAGAGCAATCTTTCCGGGAACATTCGACCCTTTCACTATCGGACATTTCTCGATAGTGACCCGCGCACTGACTTTTATGGATGAAGTCATCATTGGGATCGGTATTAATGAAAATAAGAATACCTATTTCCCTATCGAGAAACGCGTGGCAATGATACAGAACTTCTACCGGAACGACCCCCGCATCAAAGTATACTCTTATGATTGCCTGACGATTGATTTTGCACAACAGGTAGATGCACAGTTCATCATCCGCGGCATCCGCACCGTGAAAGACTTTGAATACGAAGAAACCATTGCAGATATCAACCGCAAACTGGCAGGTATTGAAACAATCCTGCTCTTTACCGAACCCGAACTGACATGCATCAGTTCCACAACTGTCCGCGAACTGCTACAATTCGGCAAGGACATCAGCCAGTTTATTCCCGAAGGAATGGAGATTTAGTGATTAGTGAATTTAATGATTAGTAAAAAGAATAATGAAGAAACTCCTTATCTTTATAATATGTATATGTGGTGGCATGGCTTCCATGCAGGCACAAAATACGGGTAATGCGGCAGCAATCCGCAAGTTACAAATGGCAGAATTTGCTATAGCCAACCTGTATGTAGACTCGGTAGACGAAAACAAACTGGTGGAAGAAGCTATTATCCGTATGTTGGCACAGCTTGACCCGCACTCCACATACAACAATGCCGAGGAAGTGAAGAAAATGAACGAGCCTCTGCAAGGTAATTTCGAAGGTATTGGTGTTCAGTTTCAGATGATAGAAGATACTTTACTGATCATACAGCCCGTGAGCAACGGACCGTCCGAAAAAGTAGGTATACTGGCGGGAGACCGTATTGTAGCTGTAAATGACAGTGCCATTGCAGGTGTTAAAATGTCCACAGAAGACATCATGACGCGCTTACGCGGCCCCAAAGATTCGGAAGTTAAACTGACCATCGTCCGCCGCGGAGTAGATGATCCTCTATATTTCACTGTAAAACGGGATAAAATTCCTATTCTCAGTCTGGATGCTTCATACATGATACAACCCAAGATAGGCTATATCCGCATCAACCGTTTCGGCGCCACTACCGCCGAGGAGTTTACGGCAGCTCTTAAAGAATTACAGAAACAGGGAATGAAAGACTTAATACTCGACCTGCAAGGTAATGGAGGCGGATACCTGAACGCAGCCATCGATCTTGCCAATGAGTTCTTGCAACAGAAAGAATTGATTGTATATACCGAAGGAAGAGCCGCCCAGCGTAGTAATTTCTACGCCAAAGGCACGGGTAACTTCAAAAACGGGCGTCTCGTTGTATTGGTGGATGAATACTCTGCCTCTGCCAGTGAAATCGTTACCGGTGCCATACAGGACTGGGACAGAGGAGTTGTTGTAGGCCGTCGTACATTCGGTAAAGGCTTGGTACAGCGCCCCATCGACCTGCCCGACGGTTCCATGATACGCCTGACTATCGCCCGTTACTATACCCCTTCCGGACGTTGCATTCAAAAGCCGTATGACCATACAGCTAATCTGGACAGTCCCAGACTTCAAGGCAAGGATACCCAGGAGAAATACAATATGGATCTGATAGAGCGCTTCAACCGTGGAGAGATGATGCATGCTGACAGCATCCATTTCCCCGATTCACTGAAGAATTCTACAAAGAAACTGAAACGTACTGTTTATGGTGGCGGTGGTATCATGCCCGACTATTTCGTACCCATCGACACCACTCAATACACCGATTATCACCGGAATTTGGTTGCCAAAGGCGTTGTTATCAAAGCAACCACGAAATACATCGAAAGCCACCGGAAAGAATTACAGGAACAGTACAAGAAGTTCGATAGCTTCAACAATAAGTTTGAGATAGACGAGCAGATGCTTGCAGACATACGCGCTGCTGCCGATAAAGAGAAGATCGAGTTTAATGAAGAACAATACAATAAATCGCTTCCGCTGATAAAAACACAGTTGAAGGCCCTGATTGCCCGTGACCTCTGGGATATGAACGAATATTTCCAGGTGATAAACACCACGAACAACAGTGTGCAACAGGCACTAAAAGTACTGAACGAAAAGATTTACGAGAAGAAACTACCGCTTTAATTACCGAATAACCACTTATTTAACCAGCGGTTCACATAGATATTTACTACCGCACATCCCGCTCCGATGACTGCACCTGCCAGTACATCGGACGGGTAGTGCACACCCTCATTCATACGGGACATCCCGACAGAACAAGCCCATAAAGCCGAAGGACCTATCACATACCATTTCGGATACTTCACGCAAAGCGAAGTTGCCAATGCAAAGGCTGTTGCCGTATGTCCGGATGGGAAAGAAGGACTGGTCTCATGACTATAAGCATGAACCCGGTCGGGATAACGGTCGAACGGACGTTCACGGTCTATAAGATATTTCAAGCCATAGGTCACCACAAAAGCACCGGCAACACTGGTACCTACATACACAGCATCCTTTAATAATTCACGGTCTTTTTTCACCCATGCAGCCAGTACCATCGCCACAGGAACTCCAACGGCAATATAAGGTTCAGTACGAGAAATTATTTTATTATAATTGCGAATAAACTTACCATCCCAACTGTTTATTTTATGCAAGGTATTGATGTCCCAATTTTGTGCAGAAATACTGAGTACAACTAATGATGCAAAAAATACAAAAAAAATAGTTCTCTTCATGCAGTCTTTCTTATAGTTTGCAGCAAAGATAGGTGATTTTGTTAGAGTATTCACAAAAAAATTCTATCTTTGTTGCCATAATTTTAGTAATTCGTCCTATATTTCATGACAAAAGACACTCTTTGCACACGGCAGGTAGATTGCACTCTATGCCCGAAAATTTCTGATGGGACATTGGTACTTCGCCAACATCCCCAGGGGCAGCATTTCTCAGCGGAGAAGTGCACCCAGAACTGCATGATCTTTATGTTAAAGGGTGAGTTGCTGATTAATAGTAACGAATATCCGGGCACTACGCTCCTAAGCAGACAGTGTGTATTACAAGCCATCGGCTCAAAAATGGAGTTATTGGCACTGACTGAAGTGGAATACATCGCCTATTGGTTCACGGAACTCCCGCTTTTATGCGAAGACCGCTATAAAGAGATCCTGGAACGTTCCGAAGCTCCACTGATTTACACACCGTTGCTGGCCAACGCAAAACTGGAACGACTGCTAAATGATATCGCCGACTATTTTAAAGAACAACCTTCCGCTTGCGGGAAATATCTCGATATCAAGCGTCAGGAACTGGTTTACATTCTAACCTGTTATTATCCACTACGCCAGATAAGTACTTTTTTCTATCCTATCAGTACTTATACAGAAAGTTTCCATTATTTCATTATGCAAAACTACGATAAAGTGAAGAATGTGGAAGAATTTGCCCATTTAGGAGGATATACCACCACTACCTTTCGTCGTTTGTTTAAAAATATGTATAATGTTCCGGTGTACGAATGGATACTGGACAAGAAGCGTGAAGGTATTCTGAATGATCTGCAATTCACCAAGCAACGTATCTCTGTAATTAGCGCACGCTATGGTTTTGATTCCCTGTCACACTTCGCACATTTCTGTAAGGACTCCTTTGGGGACACCCCCCGTTCACTACGGAAACGCGCTGCCAGTGGAGAGAAAATCACTATTATAAAAGAAAAAAGTGACGACTCAGCAAGGGAACAAGGTGACGAGGAAGGGTAACCCTTTTCTCGTCACCTTGTTCCCTTGCTGAGTCGTCAACTTCTGTCTATTCTCCTGATTACGGAATTATTTCTTTAATTCCTTGTTTAATCAATGTTTTTCTTCTATTTTTGCGGGAAATTAGAGTAAGACCCTAAGTAAAAAGCAAATTTTCTAACTATTAAATAATTTAAATTCAATCATTTATGTGGTTAAGTAATTCATCTGTAGGAAGGAAAGTGGTGATGAGCGTTACCGGTATCGCCCTTGTCCTGTTTCTAACATTTCACATGGCGATGAACTTGGTTGCAATCATCTCGGCTGATGGTTACAACATGATTTGTGAGTTCCTGGGAGCAAACTGGTATGCGTTAGTGGCTACCGCAGGACTGGCCGCTCTTTTTGTGATTCACATCATCTACGCATTCTGGCTGACAATGCAGAATCGCAAAGCGCGTGGTAGCGAACGCTATGCAGTGGTTGACAAACCAAAAACTGTAGAATGGGCATCTCAAAACATGTTGGTGCTGGGTCTGATCGTTATCGTAGGTCTTGGTTTGCACCTCTTCAACTTCTGGGCAAAAATGCAGTTGCCGGAACTGATGCACAACATGGGCATGCACGCTGATACACTGACGCTGGCTTATGCCGCTAACGGTGCTTATCACATCCAGCAGACTTTCTCTAGCCCGGTTTACGTAGTTCTTTACCTCGTTTGGCTGTTTGCTTTGTGGTTCCACCTGACTCACGGTTTCTGGAGCTCTATGCAATCACTGGGATGGAACAACAAAGTATGGATCAATCGTTGGAAATGTATTTCTAACATCTATTCTACGATTGTTGTACTCGGTTTCGCACTGGTAGTAGTGGTATTCTTCGTGAAAACACTGATTTGTGGCGGTGCTTGCTAAATAGTAAATTGTAAATGATTAAATTGTAAATAATATTATGATCAAGATAGATTCAAAAATTCCAGAAGGCCCGGTGGCTGAGAAATGGACCAACTATAAAGCTCACCAGAAATTGGTGAACCCCGCTAATAAACGTCGTTTGGATATCATCGTTGTGGGTACGGGTCTGGCAGGTGCTTCTGCCGCTGCTTCACTCGGTGAAATGGGTTTCAGAGTATTCAACTTCTGTATTCAGGACTCTCCGCGTCGTGCACACTCTATCGCTGCACAAGGTGGTATCAACGCAGCCAAGAACTATCAGAATGACGGTGACTCGGTTTACCGCCTGTTCTATGATACAGTAAAAGGTGGTGACTACCGTGCCCGCGAAGCTAACGTATATCGTCTGGCTGAAGTATCAAACGCTATCATCGACCAATGTGTAGCTCAAGGTGTTCCTTTCGCTCGCGAATACGGCGGTACGCTGGACAACCGTTCTTTCGGTGGCGCACAGGTTTCACGTACTTTCTACGCTAAAGGTCAGACAGGCCAGCAGTTGTTGCTGGGTGCTTACTCCGCACTGAGCCGTCAGGTAAACGTAGGTACTGTAAAACTTTACACCCGCTATGAAATGCAGGACGTTGTCATCGTTGACGGACGTGCCCGCGGTATCATTGCCAAAAACCTTGTAACAGGTAAATTGGAACGTTTCGCCGCTCACGCAGTAGTTATCGCTACCGGTGGTTACGGAAACGCTTACTTCCTGTCTACAAACGCTATGGGTTGTAACTGTACGGCTGCTGTTTCTTGCTACCGCAAGGGTGCCGTATTTGCTAACCCTGCATACGTTCAGATCCACCCGACTTGTATTCCGGTACACGGTGACAAGCAGTCTAAACTGACATTGATGTCCGAATCTCTTCGTAACGACGGTCGTATCTGGGTTCCGAAGAAGAAAGAAGACGCTGTGAGACTCCAGAAGGGCGAAATCAAAGGAAGCGATATTCCTGAAGAAGACCGCGACTACTACTTGGAACGCCGCTATCCGGCATTCGGTAACCTGGTTCCGCGTGACGTTGCCA